>Ga0316363_10001587_pt1 | contig 19483 bp, 13 predicted proteins | sample Sb_taG_3_FD_200459 | JGI IMG/M metagenome (GOLD analysis project Ga0316363, IMG submission 200459) | Peat soil microbial communities from Weissenstadt, Germany - Sb_50d_a_PC metaG (v2) (version 2) | ecosystem: Environmental > Terrestrial > Soil > Wetlands > Peat | place: Germany: Weissenstadt...
GCTCCGCCGCTGGTTGGCGTACTCGATCACCACGCCGAGCCCGCCGTCGCGCACCATATCTTCCGGCGCTCCCATCACCCACACGCCCGGCTGATTCATCGCCACCCAGGCGTCGATGCGCTCGCCCGGCCCCAGCATCAACACATCCACCGCCGCACTTCGCGGCGCCGGGTTGCCATCGAGCGCCACGATATTGAACTTATGCCCGGGCAGCGCCAGATGCCGGATCTCGATCGCGCTCGCGTTCAGAAAATGGAACATGACGCGCTCGCCCGCCCGCACCCGGATCGGTTCGCCCGCCCCCAGCGCTTTGTCGTTGATCGAATACAGATCGGCCGCCACCTCGAGCCCAGGCGGCCGCGTATCCAGCACCGCAGGCTTCTCCGGCTTCGGCCCCGAGGGGTCGAGATCGTCGGTATCCATGTACTGCGACGTGAAGTACGGCTCCCAGTCGCGGAGCGCCAGGTGATGCTCCTGATCGTAGTTGCCGGGGTTGGCCCCGCCTTCCACGATCAGAAATCCGAACTGTCCGGTGTATGTCCCCCGGTGCAGATCGTCCATCGACATGGCGTGCGTGTGATACCAGCGGGTGCCCGCGGGCGTCGGCGTGAATTGGTAACTGCGGCTGCCATGCGGCGGCGCCGGCGGCGTACCTTCCTCTTCGGAACCGTCCACGTCGGCCGGAATCAGCAGCCCGTGAAAATGGACATACTCGGGCGTATCGGTCTTGTTGACTACGTTGACCGTGACCGGCGCGCCTTCCTTCATGCGCAGCAGCGGTCCCGGCGACATGCCGTTGTACCCGATCGTGCTCACGATCCGGTTGGGCGCAAGTTCCACCGTCACCGGCGCGATCTCGAGGTTGAATACCGTTCCCGAAATCTCTTTGACGCCCGAAGCCGCCGGCGTCATAGGCCCCGGCATCGGCGCCGGCATCCGCGTCTGCTGCCCCGCCAGTGGTCCGGCGGCCGCCGCCGCTCCGGCCAGTTTCAGGAAATCGCGGCGATCCATGAGGGTTGGGCTCGGCATCGAAAAGGATTCGCTAGAAGCTTCGTCCCGCGGGCCGTTCGTGGTACGCTTCAGGATAACAGAGGATGCTGCGGACCATGAAACTGGCGTGTTCCCTGCTCGCAATCGGCCTGCTGTTGATGGCCATCGCACTCCCTGGCTGGCAACGGTACGGCGGAGCGCCCTCGGGCGGTCTTCAGCCCTACGACCAGTCCGACCTGTCCATCCCTTCCGAATTCTTCTTCAGCCGCCTCCGCTACAACACCGGCTATGGTGGCGGCTACGGATATCGCCGATTCGGCGGTGGATGGGCGCAGGACTTCCCGCGCGCCGACCACGATTGCCTCGTCGCCCTCCGCCGTCTCACCCGCATCGATTCGCCCTCGCCCCTCAACGTCGTCGATATCGATGACGACCACATGTGGGACTATCCGTGGATCTACGCCGTTGGCGTCTCCAACTGGGCCTTCACCGACGCCGAAGCCCAGCGGCTCCGCACCTTCATCGCGCGCGGCGGATTTCTCATGGTCGATCACTTCCACGGCCAGGACGATTGGAACCGCTTCATGAGCGGCATGAGTATGGTGTTGCCCGACGCCGTTGTCGAAGACATCCCGGACGACGACGCCATCTTCCACGACCTCTACGACATCCGCGAGAAGTTCCAGATCCCGGGCGAGCAGTACGTGGCAACCGGCCGCACCTATGAGAAGGACGGCTATATCCCCGGCTGGCGCTGCATTCGCGACAAGAACGGGCGCATCGTCGTCGCCATCTGTTTCAACATGCACCTCGGCGACGCCTGGGAGTGGGCCAACACCGGAGATTATCCGGAGAAGTTCTCAGGCCTCGCCTTTCGCATCGTGCTCAACTACATCACTTACTCGATGACGCACTGAGGCCCGGCGCGTACCCGCCCCAAAACCTGAATCGCAACGAGTTTTCTCGCAAAATCGTCCTCCACAGAATCAACCATTTACCGCCACTGTTCGATTCCATCCTGCCGGCCGAGTCTTGTGTCTTTGGCGCGATAGACTTCGCCTATGCCGCCCGCACCAAGCGGTCCGAGGACCTCGTAGGGGCCGAGTCTTGCGCCAGCAGAAAGAGGCATAGCAGGGGTCAGTCCAGTCTAATCGATCAGAAGAGTGGACAGGAAATGGATGACGCGCTTAACCGGAATGTACCGGAGACCGGCCCGGCGGGGGATGTTCGCGCCTGGGACATGCGCACGGGAAAGCTGGTGTGGACCTTCCACTCGGTCCCGCGGAAGGGCGAAGGATACAATGACACGTGGGCGGGCGATAGCTGGAAGAACCGCTCCGGCGTAAACGTATGGGGCTTCCTCACAGTAGACGAGAAGCGCGGTATCGTTTATATGCCGTTTGGTGCGCCCTCGGTTGATCAGTACGGCGGCGATCGTGCCGGCGACAACCTTTTCAGCACCAGCCTGGTTGCAGCCGATGCCAACACGGGGAAGTACTTGTGGCATTTCCAGGTGGTGCATCACGACATCTGGGACGCCGATATGACCGGCGCCCCCGCATTGATCGACGTGAAGCAGGGAGACAAGACTATTCCAGCCGTAGTCGCGATGGACAAGATCGGGATGGTGTTTCTGCTGAACCGCATCAACGGAAAGCCCATTTACGGCGTCGAAGAACGGCAGGTGCCGCCAAGCGAGCTGGCGCTCGAGCACGCGTCGAAAACGCAGCCGTTCCCGCTGAAGCCACCGCCGCTCGCGCGCATGACGTTCAGCAAGGACGATATCGCAGCGGTCACGCCTGAACTCGAAGCGGCGTGCAGCAAGCTGATCGAGGGCGTGGAGACGGGAGGACCCTTTCTCCCACCTAGCTACAACCATCTGCGAGTGCAGTTCCCGGGCAATCACGGCGGCGTGAATTGGGGCGGAACGTCTTTTGATCCGCAGCTGGGATATCTGTTCGCCAACGTGAATGAACTCGGCCAGATGTCCGGCCTGAGGGAGCACGATCCGAAGACCGGCCCGGCGGCCGCGAACGGTCAGGGCAACCGCGTTGATCCAGATGGCCCTTACGAAGGCGTTCCGGGCGGCGGCCGGTTGAGCATCAAAGGATCTACACCGCAGCAGTTGCCCTGTCACCAGCCGCCATGGGGCGAACTGGCTGCTGTGAATGTGAATACAGGAGAGATCGCCTGGAAGGTGCGGCTGGGAGTTACGAACAGCTTGCCGGAAGGAAAGCGGAACACGGGCCGTCCGGGCAATGGCGGCACGATCGCGACAGCCGGTGGAGTCGTATTCGTGGGCGCGACCGACGATGCCCGCTTCCGGGGGTTCGACGCGAAAACGGGCAAGGAACTTTGGACGGTGAAACTGCCCGGCGCGGCGGAAGCGACGCCAATTACGTATCAGGGTCGCGATGGGAGACAATACGTCGTGATTACGGCGACGGGCGGAGGCTTCTTCAACAACCCGGTGACCGGAGATAGCGTCATCGCCTTCGCGCTTGACGGGCCGCACCAATAGTCAGCCCTGGCGCGTCCTGAACTGTCACCTCGTTTGTACCCGTACCGTCAAGACACTGGTCCTACAGAACCGGCAACTGCTGCTCAACCTGTCAGACGCAAGCGGAGGCTTCGTGCCGCGGCCCGCGCCAGGATCGCGGCGGCGCAGCGGAAGAGGAGTTTGGGTGCCGCACGAACGCACTCTCCGATATGCCGGTTTCACGGCCAGTGACAACATCGCAGAGCGCCCGCATCGTCGGCCTGCGTGCTCTGCGTCATTTCTTCAAAGCGGATTGCCAGTTGACGACCAGGTTGACCGAGACGCTGCCGGCGGTCTGGGCCTGCGGGACGCGGATAAGGAAGCGGCCGTCTTTGCCGACGTCGAACTGGTCTCGCTCAGCGACGGGGAACAGGGCCTTTGGCGCGCCCACCTCGAACTTATTGCCGCTGGCTTTCACCTCCACCGCCATCATCTGGCTGTCGTCGGAGAGAAAGTACAGCTCACGCCCATCGCGGCTCCAGACCGGCCAGTCGCCGCCTCCGGTCGAAATCTGCCACTTGCCGCCGTGTTCGGGGAAGGTCTGCACATACACCTCGGATTGCTTCAACTCGTCGGAGTTATAGGCCAGGAAGCGGCCATCGGGAGAGAGCCGGGCGTGCACCTCGGTATTATTGGATTCGGAATTGAGGTACGGGAAGGCTTTCCTGTCCCCGAACGTGGGAACCACCTGGACGCCGATGCCCTTCCTGGGGTCGACCAGGGAAGTGATCAGGTAGCGGCCGTCGCGAGACCAGTCCTTGGGGACACTGATCCGGTTCTGCGGGTCCTTGTACAGCATCTCTTCCTGGCCGGTGCCGTCGGCCGCCTTCTGCCAGATTTCCAGCATGGTCTGCGAGAATCCGATCCGGCTGCCGTCCGGCGACCACACGGGATTGTGCTCGCTTAAGCTGCTCCCAAAGGTCAACCGCGATTCCGTTCCGCGCGCCAGATCCTGCAGCCAGATGTCAAAATTGCCCGCGGCATCCTCGCGGTCGATCGCGACCAGGGAACCGCTGGGCGAGAGCGTGGCGAATCGGATTTTGCCGGGGCTCCCCACCACACCGCAAGGCTTGCCCGTCCGGTCGAACCAGGTCAGTTGCACGTTTGCGCCGGCGGCCGCGCCTGAAGTATAGACCAGAGTGCCATTCCCGGAAGCGGAGAATTGGCCCTGGGCGGCCTGGGGAAAGAAATCTACCTGCTCCGCTACAGGCGCCGCCTCCCCGGTGGTCCGCGCCTTCCCCGCATCGAAGGGCTGGGCCATCAGCGTGTTTTCCCGCGTGAAGAGCAGGTATCCGTCGTTCGCATCGCGCATCAGTCCGCGATCGGTCCGGGGAACATAGACCACGTTGGAATGAACTGCCAGCACTTCGCGCCGCGTCGCAGAACCAGGCCTTGCCTCGATGCTATCCACATAGACGCGGCTCTTGGCTCGCTCCCGGCAGCGCGCCGTGTAGAGGAAATGGCGGCCGTCGGGCAGGAACCACGGGGCACGATGCACGGTCTCCGACGCTGTTGTGTCGAGCAGGGTTAAGCGCGTTGGCGCGATTCCCCCTGAGTCGGGAACCAGGAACAGGCCGTCGGCGAAGCGAAAGTAGACAATCCAACCGTCCCGGCTCCACGTGCCGCCGCGGCCATTGACTACGTCGCACAGAGTCAGCGCCGGCCCTCCCGTCACGGCGACCTTCTTCAGTTGGCGGGCGGTAAAAAAAGCAAGCCAGCGGCTGTCTGGCGACCAGAACCACAAGGTGGAGCCTTCCGTGCCTGGCAGCAGGCGAGTGCTGGTGCCGTCCAGGTCGCGCACCCAGATCCCCGCCTTCCCGTCGACCTGGGCCGCAAAAGCCACGCGGCGGCCGTCGGGAGAAATCGCGGGCAGGTCCTCGAAAGAGTCCATCTTGGCTCTCTCGGGAGTCGGGAGGGTCAGCCGCAAGGTCTGCGGTCTCTCCGCGAAGTGGCTCCACGCAAAAGCCCCGATCCCTATTGCGCCTAGCAAGGACGCCGCGGCAATTGCCCAAGGCAGGATGCCGGCGCGCTTCGATGGAGGCGCCGCGGCGGCCGCCGGTTCGAGCAACCGCGCCCAGTCGCCGATATCGCGCAGCCGGTTGCGGGGGTCCTTTTCGAGGCAGCTCTCCAGCAGCCGCCGCACTGGAGCGGGCGCCGCGCTCAGGTCCGGCGTGCCCTTAATTACCGATGCCAGCGTATCGGTCAGGTCCTCGCCCTGGAACAGCCTACGGCCGGTCAGCATCTCAAACAGCACCACGCCAAATGCCCAGATGTCCGACCGCTTATCGATAGTCTTGCCGCGCGCCTGCTCGGGCGACATGTAGGCCGCCGTGCCCAGGATCATCCCGGCATGCGTGGGCGAGCGCGTCATGGTAGGAGAATTCTCCGGGTCGCCCGATGCCGTCTCTACCTTCTTTGCCAGCCCGAAATCCAGCAACTTCACGGTACCGTCCGGTTTGATCTTGATGTTGGCCGGTTTCAGATCGCGATGCACGATGCCCTTCTCATGCGCCGATTCCAGCGCTTCGGCGATCTGCCGTGCGATGCGCAATGCCTCGTCGAGCGGCATCGGCCCCTTCGGCGATTCTCCCTCAATGAACTCCATCACCAGGTAGTTGGGGCCGATATCGTAAAGCGTACAGATATTGGGATGGTTCAGGGCAGCGACAGCGCGCGCCTCGTGCTCGAAGCGGTCGGAGTATCGCTCCTCGGAGACTTTAATGGCGACGTCGCGGTTGAGTCGCGGATCGCGGGCTCGGTACACCTCACCCATACCGCCAGCGCCAATGGGCGCGAGGACTTCGTAGGGGCCGAACTTGCCTCCTACAGATAGGGACATTGGAGCGTAAACTCAGTTTAGCGGATCAAAAGGCAGACAGGGAATGATTTACGGCACATGAGGTAGTTCCTGCCAGGTCTCGGCGATTGTGGTAAAGGGCTTATCGTAACGTTCCGGATGCGCAGGCATCGCGGCCGTGGGTTGTCCTGCGAGTCGTAGCGCGTCTTCGCTCTCGTAAATTCGATCTTCCAACACTCGGGTCCCGCCAGCTTCGTTCGGCCGCCTTCGGGCTGCGCCTTGTACCTAGGCAAGGTATCGGCCGCCGTCTCGGCGCACGGGCGGAACTGCAGGCCGGCCTTGACCGCGCGCGCGTTTCCACGTGTGAAAGCCGCGGGTGTCGCCCATTAAAAGGCGCCCGGATGGGGAAGAACTCAGGACGCTCGCGACGCGGCACCGATACCGGTGCTACCATGGCGGTGCAATGTCCCGGCAGCCCTCCTGCGACCGGCGCACGTTTGTGACCCGTCTCGCAACCGGCGCTCTGGCAGCGTCTTCTGCCTCGGTCGCCGCCGAAGCTTCAACGCTTCCCACAATTCAACTCGGAAAGCACAAAGTCACCCGCATGGTGGCCGGCTATAACCCCATCGGCGGCTATTCCCACTCCGTTCCCAAACTCAGCGCCCTAATGAAGGATTGGTTCACCCCGGAACGAACCCTGGACTACGTGCGCCGCTGCGAAGCAGCCGGCATCAATACCTGGCAGGCCAGCATCGACCCGAAGGTCTTCGGCGGGCTGCGCGCCGCCTGGGACACCGGTTCGAAGATGCAGTGGATCTGCCTCATGCCCGACGTGGATGCTGCCCAGTGGAAAGAAATCCTGGCGCTCCACCCCATTGCCGTCGTCCACCATGGCGAGAACACAGACCGCGCCTTCCGCGCCGGCGAGGAAGCCAAGGTCCGCGACTTCGTCCGCAAAGCGCACGACCTCGGCGTGCTGGCCGGCGTCTCCTCGCATTCCCCGCGCAACATCGCGCGCGTCGAAGACTCCGGCTGGGAGCAGGATTTCTATATGACCTGCTTCCACAACATCCGCCGCGATCAGGACGCGGTGCGCGCCGGACTGGGCGATTTGCCCATCGACGAACTCTACCTGCAAGGCGACCCCGCACGCATGACCGAGGTAGTCCGCAAAGTCTCTCGACCGTGCCTCGGCTTCAAAATCCTCGCCGCCGGCCGCCTGTGCAACAATCGGGCCTCCATGGAGAAGGCCTTCGAGTTCGCGTTCGCCAACATCAAAAAGACCGACGGCGTAATCGTCGGCATGTTCCCGATCCTCAGCGACGAGATCGGCGAAGACGCCGGCCTGGCCCGCAAGTACGCATGACCCCGGTCGGCAAACGTGGCGAAATCCGGCCGTGCAGGATCCTCGCCACCACCATCCTCCTCCTGGCCCCAACCGCGCTCCTCGCGGCGGACACTGAATATCGTTCGCGCGTGGACGCCGATCCGCGGCCTCGTGGCCTTCTGGGATTTCGCAAAGCGCGACTAGGGTCGTTTCGCCGCCTGGCAAGCGCCGGGCGACCCGCATGACTTCCGCCTCGATGCCGTCAACTACTTCCGCGACTACTGGGGACAAGGCCGTGCCGCCACCTACGACGATTTCCCGCTGCTCGGCCGCGGCCCCTTCGGCCAGGCCATGCGCCTCCGGCCCGAAACCGACCCCGACTTCCGCCCGCTTCTTCTCGTCCCGCGCCAGCGCCTGCACGATTCCGGCCTGGACGTCAAAGGCCCGCACCGATCCGTCTCCATGGCGGTCTGGCTCATTCGCGAAAGCGGAACCACGCGATCGCGGGTATCTGGCACGAAGGTACCGATCTGGCATCCAGGACCCGAGCCGGCGTCGCGCGTGGAGCTCGGCAAGCGGCAGTACGCGCTCTTTCGCCGGTCTCGCCGGGAACAACGGGCCGCCGCGGCGCACGTCTCCGAAAACGGTGGAAGTTCGTTCGGCGATCGCTGCGCGCGCAACCTTGCCGTCACCCCCGAGGTCATCCGAGCGGTGCCAGGCGATGTCGCCGCCAGCAATCCTGGACGGCGCCTGGAGTGTTGCCGGCTTCGTTTTCGATGACGCGAAGGCGCCGTCAACGCGCCCCTCGCTGGCAAGACCAGCCGAGTACTGGATCGAGAAGCCGGAGACACATCCGTTCTACCAACGGGTATACCGGGGATGGGTCGCCGGATCGTACCAGCCGCCGGAGACAAAGCCTGTCCGCCGCACGTTGGAACGCGCGAACGATGCCGAACGCGTGGAGCTACACGAGTTCGCCTATCGCCCATTTTCAGGGAACGGCGTTACACGAGTAATTCTGAAGCGCACGCTTCCCAAGGCGGCTTCGGAGCGCCGGAGTCCGGTGAAGGCAAACGGCCTGGGAAGTGACGAACCAAGGCTCCAAGCAACCCGCCGGAGATCTTAGAAACCGGGTCAATAGCCCAGCCCGAACTCAGCCGGACAGCACGCTCCGACATCCCGCCGCCAGCGGCACCATTTCATCCGCCCGCACCCACGTGAGCCCGTGCGCCGCCTCTGTCTGCGCGTATGCCCATTGCGCAACCGGTTCGACGCCGCCAGTTCCGAAACGATCCCGTGCCGCTCCAGGGCATCGCCCAACTGGTTGTTTCCGAGCGACGAGAATCCGACGGGCCATCAGAAGACGTTGAAGACCGTGTGGCACGCGACCTTGCGCCGTTCCGGATCTACGATCTGCGGTCGACATACGCGACTCGCCTCAGCGCGGGTGGCGTGGCGGATGAGTGGGTGACGCAGTTGTTGCGGCAAGGCGACGCGAAGGTGTCCAAGAAGTACTCGCAGATGAAACTGCAGATGAAAAGGCGAATGAAAGCCGGACAGGTTTTGACACGGAGAAGGTCAACCGAAGGGGTTTTGTCACGGTTTTGCCACGGTCGGAGCGATTTCGGCCCGGTTTGGGCGGCCGGACGGTATCGGAGATATAGGAAGTGGTTTAAAATCAAAGAAGCACAAAATGTCGGGGCGTAGCGCAGCCTGGTAGCGCACCTGCCTTGGGCGCAGGGGGTCGGCAGTTCGAATCTGCCCGCCCCGACCAATGTTTTCAATGACTTAGGATCATTTGGGGACCCTCGAAAAAGCTACTGTAGACGAAATTGTAGACGGCACGGATTCGGGAGGTTTCCAGCGAGAGATCCGGGTCGAGGAGCCCTCCTACAAGAAAACTCGGCGATATTCCGCTGAGTTCAACTCGTCAATATTTGCAGTCCACGAGGGTCCAGGATCCACGGCTTTTTCCAGGCGCCTGCCCGGCCTGCCCGGCTGGTCGCAAGATTCGTGTTGTCCCCTGAGTTATAATGAAGAGAATGAGGCTCTTTCGGTTTGCCGGGGGCCTTTCGTTTCGGTGGAGAGAGTTGGATGACTTGGTTCCGTAAGAAGTTGAGTATGGCCGAGATGAAGGAGACCTTGCCGCGCACAGAGGTCTTGCATCGAGGGCGCATCGCGGTCCTCGATGATGAGGTACCGGAGATGCTCAAGGACCTGTGCGACCAAGGACTCGCCGTCAGCCATTTGCGATCAACGGACGATCCGCAGTTCCAGGCGCTAGCAGACGGCGCGTATGACTTGCTGTTGCTGGATTACGGCGGGATCGGTCCGCGGTTTGGCCATGACGAGGGATTGGACGTCTTGCGCTTCCTGAAGCGCCTCAATCCTGGTCTGCGGATTCTTGCGTTCACAGCGCGGACCTTCGACGCCTCGAAGGCAGACTTCTTTCGGTTATGCGACGGAGTGGTAAAAAAAGATGCGGGGATTCGGGAGACGCTGGAACAGATAGAGGTACACCTTTCGGAGGTGTTAACACCATCATACCAACTCGCGGCGCTCACCAACGCGTTGGGGCTCTCCGATGAGCAGCAGGCGGAAATGGAAAAGGTGCTCTCTGCCGTGGTGGTGGGCAAGCGGGATCGCAGCGCAGCCGTACAAACGGCGAAGCGGTTCGCCAAGGGCGGGAGCGAGAAGGTCCTGGAAGCGCTCGTAGGCAAAGCAATCGAACTGGCGATCGCGCACCTCACCACGGCCGCGTAGGGGGATGCCGATGGATATTCTGGAACGTATTGCGGTCGTATGTTCGCCGTATCCACTGGTTACTCTAGATGCGCCTAGCGTTCCTGTAGCCGGGCAGCACTATCCCACGCCTCGAATATGTGCAAAGGTCTTTCCTCGTGGTGAGTGCGAGAGGTTCTACCGGGGTCTAACTGATATGGGTGAGCGGGCGCAATGTCCGTATGGATTTTCGGTGTGGCCTATAAAGTTAGGAGCTACGCGCATAGCGGTCACGGGTGTCATCGGCGCACCCAGGCTGGGCGGTGACGCGGAACGCTGGCGCGCTAAAGAGTACCCACACAATCGCGTTAATGCTGACGCTATTCCAGCGTGGGCCAAGGCGATTGCGGAGACCGTTGTACTGGGGGGGCGTGGCCGTGAGGAGGAATTCGCGCGTCGGCTGGAAGCCTTGCACGAGATTCGGCGGTTTAATCAGATAATTCGGACAAACATGGAGCGGGCCTGCTACGAGGCAAGTCCCAAAGACCCTGATGATGCACCTGTGGATCTCGTGCGGGCACATCGCGCTTCTGCACTGATTTCTGTGCAGTTAGACGCCTTGGATCTACTAGCGAATCCTGCGTCCGCAATGAGCTTCGAGCCGCAACAGCGCGTTTTTTACAAGACTGTCGACAAAATCGTGCGAATGTATCAGGTGATTGCAGATAATCGAAACGTCAAGCTGCAGTTGCGGGGCGGCTCAATGGCAGAAGCACAATTGGACAATCGCACAATTCACATCATACCCAGCGTGTTCGTTGATAACGCCGTCAAATACTCGGAACCCGGAGAAGCCGTTGATGTGCACGTCTGGGATGAGCTGCGCGCGGGTGCTCCGGTAATCTCAGTCGAAGTGGCTAGTCGTGGGCCTGCCGCCGCCCCGGAGGAGGAACAGAACCTGTTCGTGCGACGGGGGCGCGGACAAGCGGCGAAGGGCGTGGCCGAGGGCAGCGGCATTGGACTCACGCTTGCCAAAATCGTTGCGGATCAGCACAAAGGCTGGATTTCGGCAAGCCAGCTGCCATTGAATGGACGAGCCGAGTGGAAATTCAAGTTCCAAATTCCACGTGCAAAACCCCGATAAAGATTCTGTTAGCCCTACACCATCCCCAACGAGATTCATCGAGCAGAAAACGCCGGTCCGACAAAGGGAGTTGCCCCATTTGGGCGGACGATCATGACAAAATGCTTGGCGCGCGTCAGTCCCACTCTGAGCAACCGTCGGCTTCGTTGAAATGGCGCCGGTTCTCTGTTCGTATCGAAGAACGGTGCCCGGTGAGCGTCTTCTACCAACACTACGCCATCAAATTCTTTTCCTTTTGATTTGTGAATCGTCATGAGCATGCACCCATGCGGGGTCCGTTCACTTTCCAGGAGCCGCTGCCGGTCCAGAATTGTCCTCACCCTTTCTGCCGCGCCGGCATAAGATGCGGAGGCAAGCCAGAGGTCGGCCAAGCCTGCCGCCAGCGCTTCGCGGGCTCCGAACAACTTGACCATGCTGGCGTCCCCGAACACGTCCTCAAAACCGGTGGCCGACTGAAGAACTCTCCGCGCTGAAACCCAGTCTTTCATAGCGTCACCGACGAAACCTATACCTGCAGCAAGGGTCTCGCGAAACTGCTGAAGCGACTTGCTCCGGATAGCTGGCCCGGATCCCAAGGCTGCGGCCATCTGGGTGCATCTGACCGCGGCCTCTGCTGCTTTTTTTGTGGCCTTCTCCGCATTTTTGAGCTGATAATAACGAGACAGCAGACCGAGCGTCTTCGTGAGGGTTACCGCATCACTAGGCGACCATTCCATGATTGAAGCGACGATTACCGCCGCCTCTACGGCCAGATCCGCATCCCACACCACACCGTGTTCGATGGGCCGGAGAGCGCTGCCTTTGAAGGTGTGTTGTGTCTGGAGAGTATTGGATAAGGTGGCGACGAGTTTGTTGCTCCGACAAAGGACTGCAACTGAAGGGTGCTCGACGCCGCGCCTTCGGACCTCGCCGAAAGTCCACACAGTAGCGGCATGAAAGATTGCATCGAAGTCTCTTCCGTGATAAGTGGCGACCTTGACGTCGTTGGTTTTGGGCAGAGGCGCTCTGTTTTGGAGGACGCAATCGGCGAACTGAAGGATGCCCCCATTTGGACTGCGATGATTTTCGCCGCCGAGACCGAACTCTGCGGGGTTCAGTTTCTCTCTGAGTTGTTGAACCCGCAGCGGGTTGACGTTCGGCCGGTAGTCAAAGATGCGCTGCTCCGGGTCTGCGAGGAAGCACATGCTGGCCGACACTGCCAAAGCCTGGACGACTCGCCATTGGTCATCATCGGTGTCTTGGAACTCGTCGCAAATCACCATCGGATATTTGGAGGCAAGCAGCGTACGAACCGCTGTTGATTTTTCTAGCAATTCGGCAGCGCCGGGTGCCAAAAGGTCAAAACAATAGACGCCCTCTTGTCTGGCCATCCGCTCCCGTTCGGCATTCCATTGATCGCTGAAACCAGCCTTCCGGAGGCGTTCCTCTCCGGGTACGATGAACTTACACGGGCGTCCGGAAAGCAGACGTCCATGGGATTCGAGGAGCTCGATGCAAAATGCGTGATACGTCTGGACGTGGATGAGTGAGCGCTCGTCGCGGTTCAGAAGGTCCTGACTTTTCTGGAGAATCTGCTGTATCGCGGCGCGAGAAAAACTCAAGAACAAGATTTCCTCGCCCGACCTCAATGAGTGGGATGCAGCGGCTGCCTTCAGGAGGGCCACCGTGGTCTTGCCCGATCCCGGCCCGCCAGTCACCAGGACGTGGCCCGCTTGCTTCAGAATTGCCTTTCGCTTTTCACAAAGCTTGATGGTGCTCACATGCCTGCCTCCGCGCCTCCCTTGGCCGTCGCCGGCTCTGACTGGACGGGCACTGCCGTTCCGGTACCCCCAGCCGGTTTCGGGGCGGGCGGTGGCGTTAATGATCTGTGGATCGCCAGCAGGATGTCACGGATCGTTGCCGGAAGTTCGCCGCTGCCGTTGCATTGGGCGATAAGCAACGAGGCGTACCCGTAGTTATTGCCCTTGCGCGCTTCCAGAACCTTCTGAACGAGGCTTCGCACTTCGGTTTCCGTCAAGGTATCCGTCACCGTTCCAACCTGTGGGAAGTCCGACCGATCCTGAGCGGCGTTGAGGAAACGTCGGAGGACCGGCTCCGGTAGCTCCTTGACAAGGAGAGATTCAATTCCTTTTTCGGGGGACTCCCAGACTTGCGCGTAGCTGGCAAGTTTGGTGGTCGCTTCTGCCGAGAGAGGGTGGTTAGGCTTGTCATAGAAGCAGAAGGCACGTTTGCCAAGGGCCGCAAAGCAGGGACCGTACTGCGGCGTCGACGCGTCCCCGCCGGCGTCAAAAACCGTTACGCCAGCGATGTCAAAATGGCTGTAGTCTTCAGTGCCTAAGTCCTGCTCCAACACCGACGACGCCGCCGGGAAGATGGCCAATTCAGTCGCACCTTCCACAACCAGCACCGCGTTAGCCAGGATGGCCTCGGCGAACTGCCGCCGTTCTCTGGCAAACACTTTCGGCTTGATGCCTTGAAGGTCAATCGGTATCCCCGAAAGCTTCCCTTGGCCGGCGCGGGCCAGAACAACTATCTGTTCCGGCTGGAACTGCTCAATAACGTACGGTGAATGGGAGGTGACGATCGCCTGTCCCATCTGACTCAGGACAAAGCGGGTCACCCGCCGTTGGGTATGCGGCGGCAACGCGATCTCCGGCTCTTCCATCGCGAAGATCACAGCCTGTCGGTCTTTGAGTTCCGCAATGAATGTCAGCAGAGCAAACACAAGCATGTTCAAAGAGCCAGTGCCCAGACGCTGAAACGGCAGCAGGTAGTCGGTTGGTTCAGCGGAAACGAAAAGTCGGACGACCTCTCGAAGGTGCTCTCGGGTTAGATCAGAGGCAAAGAGGCCCGTGGCGTCGTCTCCTGGAGTCAGGTTCACGAATTGGGCCATCCTCTTCCGTATCTCCGCAGAGACTTCCTTGAGCTGTTCAATCTCACCAATCGCCGGATCGAGCTCGCGGAGCCGGTTGAGCGTGTCCTGCCACATTGCGGCAAGGCCGCCGCCGGGAAGCCGAAGAACGGTGTCCAGGAGTGACCCTCTCTGGAGACTCAAGGCGCGAGACCCGGTCCGCAAGGCACGTAAGAATAGGAAACCACATAGCCGCTTATGTTCGCGGTTGAACGTCGTGCGTCCGCCCCCTAGTCGTGTTTCCGGCTCCGGGTCTTCCTCACCGAGCTTTTCCTGTGGATGGTCAAAGAATGTGTACCCGACAAAATCGTCCTCCTCGGGGTCATAGCGTCCAATGAAGACCACAGGCAGTGCCCATAGTGTTCCAGGCGCGTCGCCAGCGTTCGAACCCGTGTCACCTTCATCCGCGAAGGCTCGCTGTTCTTCGTTCCAACGCCGAAGATGCCTGAAGAAGCGCTTCTCAGCCTCCGCAGACAGGCCCGTGAGCACGGCGCGAATTTCAATCTCAATGGGCTTGCCTTCTCCATCCAGGTACTGGCCGCAGTGAAAATCGTGCTCGTCAACAACCGGCCGCCGACCCAACCGCTCAGGCCCTAGCACGAGATCAAGCGCCTCGCAAATGGTGGACTTTCCGACGTTGTTTCCACCCACCAGGAGCGTGTGGATGGTGAAGTCCACCGTACCCTCGGCGATCCCCCGGAAATTCTTGATATATAGTTGTCGTACTTGCATGGTTGTCCTATTGCTTTAGGACCAGCCCTGTGGACGGTGGCCCCTTAGTCTTATTTCGATTCAAGTATAGACCTGTCAATGAGATACGTAAAGGCAATAAGACGCTGTCTATCTATGCAAAAGGCCAATCGGGGCTGCGCAGAAAGCTGTTGGGATGGAAGTGAAAGACAACGACGCAGAATTCTCTCTTCGCGGCTACCTAGCCTAGCCACCTGCTACCTTGTTGCCTTCCATCGGGTAGTGCCGGTCTTCGTTGGTCTCCTTAGAAACTGATCGGTTCATCAACAGCATCGAGCCGAGTGGTGGCCAATTGGATCAGGCTCTTGCGGTCGCGACCCGGCCTTCGGCATAGCGAAGATCTTATCCGCTGGCTGGCATGCCCCGTCCGCGAGCGGAAACGGCGGATTTCCGCTACCGAGCAGTACGTTGCAGAATCGAATGGCCGCCCTCTTCAAAGGGTCGTATGTGCTTCAATCAAAGGCTGTTGCACTGCCGGCTACAGTTATTCTGGGCAGTTCAATGCACGATGTTCGTGGAAACGTGGACAGTCAAGTGGTGAAGATCTTTATATGCTACTGTCGGAGAAGGAAAGACGGACTTTCCGCGAAGAGCTGCAGGAGTGGCAAATACGCGCGGGTATTTCAAGAATCAGTGCTCCTTGGTCTGAGAAGATCTGAGGCTCGTGATGGTTGGCATCATCCTAGCGATAGTTGGTCTTGTGGCGACATTAGTAGGACTGCCGTGGTTGAAGAGGCCAGTTGACGATGGATTCCGAAAACTAAGATCCTTCTTTCTTGTCCGGTCTCTACGAATCAGAGTTCGCCGTGACGCATTGGGCCTCGCCCGCGCTATGCGTAGTGGCAACGCCACCGATCAGCCCAAGGATCTCGAAATGGTGGAGTGGCGCCACGAAGTCGTGTTGGACGGAGACGGGACCGGGAGGGTAAATGCAGATTGCACTGTCGTTAACATGCAGGACGAGGCGGCTACTGAGATCAAGTTTCCGATTTGGGTTGACTATTGCGAAAAATGTCAGGCAAGCCATCTAGAATCGTTGGATTGTTGGGCGCACATCGGCCGAGCCTCGTATACTCTAACTCCCGAGATCTGGAGCATAAGCGATCGCATTGGTTTTGTGCGGGTACCATTTCCGATACCATTAAAGCCCAACGGAAGCCTTCGAATCCGTTGGGGCTATTATCTTCCTCACCTTTATAGCCACGAAGGGGCGCATTGGTTTGAATGGTACGCAAGAAGGCCCCACTCGCGGTTCGCTCTGGCACTCAAATTTGACCAAGCATGGCAGCCAGAAAACGTGAGCACAACTAGTATCCCCGAAACTGCAAATGTCCCACCTGCTAGAGTCCAGGGAAACACAATTTACTTCAGCGTCAAAGGTGCCCGGCCGGGACGGAAGTATAGAATTGATTTCCACCTTTCCCGTCGCGTTACCGTTCTACATCGATGACATACCAGAATTCCAGAGCCATCCTTCGAGCTTCAGTGTTAAGGTTCTGCGCCAGGACGGCTATTTTCCTAAAACTGCCAAAATAGCCAAAGTGGGCAGTAGTCTCGCCCCGGCGCATACAACAAAATCGGCACCCTCGCCAGCGGGGGATGTACTGGCTCGGCGTCGGGGTCTTGGCCGTTGCGACACCGGAGGAAACTCTCCATCCTCCGGCCCTCATCGACGCGAGACACCGCTGAAACTGTTGGATCCGGTGACCAACGCTTTGAGGGTCTCCTAGCTTCCTTTCACCCGTGTAAAAATAAGGACTGGCCAAGTGGAAAACCCACCTTTGAGACTCACCCGACCCATGCTATAATCAGTCTAGATATCACACTTACAGGCCTCAGCTTAATAGCTTTAGCCCCTTAGTGGATGCAGAAACATGGCTGTTCGCTAATTATAATTACCAAGTTCAATGAGCATTCATTCGTCGGGTGACACCAACAGTTCCGAAGCCAAGACCATTACTGCCAGCAGCCCGATCCGATCCGCTTGGCCGCTGTTTTTATTCGCGCTATTCATATTTGCCATCGTCATTGCCACCGCACTTTACAGGTTAGGCAGACTAGGTCGATAGGCCTGGGCGCCTAGCGCTCCGGCACCTCCGGTTATGGGCGAAACACCGTAGGCTCTCAAAACCATAAACCACAAGATCTATGCTTAACATCAATCGCCGCAAGTGTTTCAACTACTATTTGCCAACTGGGATTACGGCGATATTACTCATGGCCGCGGGCATCGGGTACCTGGTGTTCATCACCCACGCCGGCGGGGGAACCAGCGGCAACGGCACCCACGGCTTTTTTGTCCAACAGGGCGGGAAGTTTATGCAGAGAGGGGGGAAGGTGGTGATTGGCGGGAAAACGGGAGGCGGGGGAGCAGGGAAAGGACCGGTCAACTTTGAATCGGCTTGTCCTGCTGGGACAGTTACTGGCGGCACTGCTGTTAGTTGTACAATTGTATTAGGAGGGGCGAATTCCACTAGAGCTGTACTTGTGGGGTTGGCCATGAACGCAAATACTGCTACGGGAATCAGTTGCACGGTTGGGGGCGCGACGGCGGCCTTAATTCCTGGTACCGACAGTGGAACAACCGAAAATTCGAGAACGTTGCTGTTTGGCCTGAGTACTTCTCTGACCGGTTCACAAACAGTGACCTGTTCTTGGGCAAGCGACACCGATGCAGTGCTTGGCGCAATCAGTGCCACCGGAGTCAACCAAGCCACCCCATTTAATAATGGGACTTTCTCAGGAGTGGAGTTAGATGCTCCTTGTTCGGTGACGGTCACGAGTAGCAATGGGGACCTTTCCTCCTCCGTGCTCGGAACTAAAGATTATGACACCACGCGAATGACTAACCAGACACTTGAGTGGACCGGTAATGTGAACAGTGATAACAATGTTGGCGGTAATGGAGACATCGATCCCGGGACCGGAACGGCGACACATAATTGGAATAATGGCTCGTTTTTCACTTATGCAACTTGTTCTGGCGCGAATTTTCAGGCGCACCCATAACCCCCACAGGTGTGAACCTGTTAAGGATTAAGTAATGCCATCAACTTATGAGGATTAGCTTAACAATATTCATCGCGGTAGTCATAACAGGCTTATTAGCAGCTCCGGGCGTTCACGCTTTGACCATGCAGGACCTCTTGAGACAAGGGAACGTGTTGGGGGCGGTCGCACCGGCGTATGTCCAAGGAGCCAGCAATTCCATATTCTCCGGCACCACGGATTTAGTTGCGCTTTCCCGAAATGTCACTGCCAATAATGTCATTGCGGTCATCGTGGACTGGGGTTCGAACACCGGGGCCCTCGACAGCATTACCGACAACTGTGGCGCCGGCGGCGCAAGCGATTTCTATGTTTTGCGCCACAATCCCACCGCCAGCGCCTCCAATAGTTACAGCGCGGCAATGGCTTATGCGGTTGTTGGCAAGGCCGGGCCTTGCACGGTGACGGCATCGTTTTCTGCTGACCCCGGCGGCGCGGGCATGATAGTGAACGAGATCAGCGGCATTGACACGTCTTCGCCTTTGGACGCATCGGCTTTGAATCCGCAAGGGTATACGGGAGCCGGGACTAATGCGGCCACGAGCGGCAACGTCACAACCTCTGCCAGCGGTGATTACATGTTTGGCGGGGCGGCGACTTTTAACGGTTTCACCATGACGGCCGGGACTAATTGTACCTTGAGGGATTCCATAGCCAGCGCCATGTACACCGAGGGTTTTGTGCCGCCAACAGCCGGATCCGTGGCAGCCACGTTCAATACTGCCGGAGACGGTTATTTGATCACCGGCATCATGGCTTTCAAACCGGCGGGTGGCGGCGCTCCCGACACCACCCCTCCCTCTGTCCCGTCAGGATTAACAGCTTCTGCTGTTTCCTCTTCCCAAATTAATCTCTCCTGGATTGCCTCTACCGACGTGGATAATGCCGCCTCTCAAATCAGTTACACCGTATACCGGGGAGGAGCGCAGATTGCCACCGTTGCCGCCGGCGGTACCGCTTACTCCGACACGGGGTTGTCTGCTTCCACCTCTTATTCTTATGCCGTCTCCGCCCAGGATCCTGCCGGCAACTCCTCTGGGCAGACCGCGCCCGCTTCCGCCACTACGCAGTCCCCGCCTCCTCCCGACACCACTCCGCCGACGGTTCCTACCAACCTTTCTGCCACCGCGATTTCGTCGAGCCAAATCAATTTGGCGTGGACGGCTTCTACGGACAATGTCGGGGTTACAGGCTACAAGGTGTATCGCGGGGGCATACAGGTCGGCGCAACGGCATCAACAAATTACTCCGATACC
>Ga0316363_10001596_pt1 | contig 19364 bp, 16 predicted proteins | sample Sb_taG_3_FD_200459 | JGI IMG/M metagenome (GOLD analysis project Ga0316363, IMG submission 200459) | Peat soil microbial communities from Weissenstadt, Germany - Sb_50d_a_PC metaG (v2) (version 2) | ecosystem: Environmental > Terrestrial > Soil > Wetlands > Peat | place: Germany: Weissenstadt...
ACTCAGGTCAAAGACCCGCGCTTGGCGCAGTTCGCCTTGAAGTTTTACTTCTAGTTCGAAAGAATAGAGTAGACATGTTGAACCCCCGGGCGGTTTCAGCCGCCCGGGCCCAATCTAATGGCCTACCGGGCCTGAGTCTTATTGGAGATCACGATGTACCCCGCATTGCAAAAAGAGCTCGAGACCTTCGAGCGCCGTACTCCGAAGTCCGCCGAAGCGCATAAGAAAAACCTGAAGCGCCTGCCCCTGGGCGTGGCCAGCAATTATCGCGCTTACGATCCTTATCCGATCTTTGTGTCCGAGGCATCGGGAAGTAAGTTCCGCGATCTCGATGGCAATGAATACCTCGACCACAATCTATGCTTCGGCACGCTCATGGCGGGTCACTCGCATCCGGCGGTGATCAAGGCGGTGGAAGGCCGCCTCCATAAGGGCACTGCTTATGGCATGCCTCACAATATGGAGTGGGAACTGGCGGAAGAAATCTGCACGCGCTTTCCGGTGGAGATGTGCCGCTTCGGCAACAGCGGTACCGAAGCTACCATGCACACGATTCGTCTGGCGCGCGCCGCTACGGAACGCGACAAGATCATCAAGTTCGAAGGTGGTTACCACGGCCTGCATGATGCGGCACTGGTCAGCGTGAAGCCGCACCCGCCCGCCGACGATTTTGGCGATATCAAGAATCCGAAACCTGTGCCCGCTGGAGCAGGCGTGCCGAAGGCGAGTATCGCGAACGTGCTGATTGCGACGTTCAATGACCTGGAAACGGTGGAGCGCCGGTTCCAAGAGAATCCGAATGAGGTTGCGGCCATCATCCTGGAGCCGATCATGATGAACGTGGGCATCTGCATGCCGCAGAAGGGATTTCTGGAAGGCCTGCGAGCGCTCTGCGACAAGCACGGCGCGCTGTTGATCTTCGACGAAGTCAAGACCGGCGCGAAGCTCTGCTGGGGCGGAGCTACGGAATACTTCGGCGTGACGCCCGATATGATCTGCCTGGCGAAGTCGATCGGCGGCGGATTCCCGCTGGCCGCTTTCGGTACGCACAAGCGGGTCATGAGTCTGATCTCGGACCACAAAGTTTTCCACGGCGGCACTTACAACACGAATCCGATTTCAATGGCCGCTGGCCTGGCGACTTTCCGCCAAGTGCTTACGCGGGCGAACTACACGCATATCGAGAAGCTCAGTAACAAGCTGGTGGACGGATATAAGAAGACCATCGCGAAAGTCGGCTTGCAAGGGTACATCGCGAGTGCGGGGGCGAACGGCGTGCTGATGTTGTATCCGAAGGAGATCCGCAACTACCGCGACTGGCTGCCGATTGACGTGGACCTGTGGCGGCATTACTGGTTCGGCATGGTGAATCGCGGCGTGATGTGCCAGCCCTACTGGTGGGACGAGCAGTGGACGATTTCCGTGCAGCACACCGAGGCCGACATCGACAAGCATCTGGCGGCATTTGCCGACATCGCCGAATCGCTGGCAACGGCGCAGCACGAGCGCTTGGGAGCGGTAGTGGCACACTGATTGAGATCGGGTGGTCGGATCATCAGGTCATATTCAGATGATCCGATCACCCGATGGCCTGATCACCCGATTTCTATCCATGTCGAATACCGATCCCAACCAGCCGCACCTGAAGCGCGTCCTCGGACGCTTTGACCTGGTGTTGCTGTTTGTCGTTGCCGTATTCAACCTCAACGTCGTCCCGAGCATCGCTGCTAACGGGGGCGTGACTGTCTGGCTTTGGATCATCTCGCTGCTTCTGTTTTTCTGGCCGCAGGGGATCGCGGTGATCGAACTCGCGCATCGCTATCCCGGCGAAGGAGGCGTGTACCTGTGGGCAAAAGAAGTGTTCGGCGACTTTCACGGCTTTCTCTCCGGATGGTGTTACTGGACGAATAACATGCTGTATGTGCCGACGGTGATGCTGTACTTCGTGGGCGTAACTGTGTTTGCGATGGGCCCGGGCCACGCGGCGCTCGCCGACAACAAGAATTTCGCGATGGCCGCTTCTCTGGCGCTGCTGGCGCTGTTGACGGTCGTGAACATTGTTGGGCTGGGAGTCGGGAAGTGGCTGAATAATCTGGGCGCCATTGGAACGTTTGTGGCGGCGGCGGTTCTGATCGGCCTGGGATTTACGGTCTGGTCGCGTTTTGGCACGACCGTAACGGCCGCTGATTTTCGGATTCCGCCGGATCCCAGATTTGTTCTGAATTCGTTCGGCGTGATTTGCTTCGGCTTGGTCGGGCTTGAACTTGCCTCGGTGATGGGAGACGAAATCCGGGATCCGCAGAAAACATTGCCGGGTGCGGTGGCCTGGGGCGGCGTGATTTCCGGCCTGCTTTACATAGGAGCGACGCTGACGCTGCTGGTGGCGGTCGGCAAGAACGACATCAGCGTGCTGCAGGGCATTGTGCAGGCGGTCAGTCACATGGCCGGCAAAGTTGGCGTGGCGTGGATTATCACGCCGTTCGCGCTGATGTTGAGTCTTTCGATCGCGGGTATCGGCTCGGCCTGGATGGGCGGATCGGCGCGCATTCCGTTCGTCGCCGGCCTGGATTCCTACATGCCGTCGTGGCTGGGGAGAGTGCATCCGAAGTACGCGACTCCTTACGCGGCGCTGATCGTGCAGGCGGTCGTATCGCTTATATTGATCGTCATCAATTTCTACGCCTCGGGCGGCGTGCAGGAAGCTTTCCAGACCATGCTTTCGCTGGCGGTAGTTCTGCAACTGGTGCCGTTCCTGTATGTGTTTGCGGCGCTGCTGAAATTTACTTTCGGTGGGGACTTGGCGGGCGGGCGTTACAGCCGCGGCACGCTGATTGTTTCCGGATCGTGCGGCTTCGTGACCACGGCGCTTGGAATTGCATTGGCGTTCTTTCCGGCCAAGCAGATTACTTCGGTCTGGAGATATGAAGCGAAGATGTTCGGATTCACGTTGTTTTTTCTGCTGCTGGCCGCGTTCTTCTTTTTCGTGTACGGGCGGCTGAAACCCCCGCAACTGGGAACAGCAAGGTCCACGTAGGGACGGACGCCCTCGTCCGTCCAGTCGAGCACAGCTCGACTAGGTTACGAGATGAAAGCTGCCGAGCTTCGCTCGGCTTGGACGGGCGAGGGCGCCCGTCCCCACACAGCCGATTCGTGGAGGACTTATGCCTGGTGGAGTTACAACTGATGTGAAAACCTATTCGATGCTGATTAATGGAGAGTGGGTGGCTAGTAAGTCGACCAAGACCTTCCCCGTCTACGATCCCTCGACCGAAGAGGTCATTGCTCAGGTTCCCGATGCGAATGCGGACGACGTGAACCGTGCCGTGGCGGCTGCCAAGGCCGCGTTTGAGGCCGGTCCGTGGGCGAGCACCACGGCGCAGGAACGTGGGCGCGTTCTCTTTCGCCTGGCCGACAAGGTGCGCCAGAACCTGCCCATGCTCGCCGAACTCGAATGCCGCAACTCGGGCAAGCCGATTGTTGAGGCTGAGTTCGACATCACCGACGTGGCTACGTGCTTCGAATACTATGGCGGGCTGGCCACGAAGGTTGTCGGCTACGTAAATCCCGTTCCCGACAACGCGATGAGCCTCTCGCTGAAAGAACCGATGGGCGTTGCCGGGCAGATCATTCCCTGGAATTATCCGTTGCTGATGGCGGCGTGGAAACTGGCTCCGGCACTGGCTGCCGGTTGCACCTGCGTGCTCAAGCCCGCCGAGCAAACGCCGCTCACCGCGCTCGAACTGGCGAAGTGGTTCGAGGAAGTCGGTCTGCCGAAGGGCGTGGTGAATGTGATTACCGGTTTCGGTGAAAGCTGCGGCTCGCCGCTTGTCAAGCACCCGGACGTGAACAAAATCGCTTTTACCGGCTCGGCTGCTGTCGGCAAGATCATTGTGAAGGAAGCCGCCGATACCGTGAAGCGCGTGACGCTTGAACTGGGCGGCAAGTCGCCTAACATCTTTTTTGCCGATGCCGACTTCGAAGCCGCTATCGATGGAGCGCTCTTCGGCGTTTTCATCAATCAGGGAGAAGTCTGTTCGGCCGGCAGCCGCATCCTGGTGCAGAAATCGATTTACAGCAAGTTTGTTGAAGCCATGGCCGAGAAAGCGAAAAAGATCAAGATCGGTCCGCCGCTTGAGCGCGAAACGAAGATGGGATCGCTGGTCTCGAAAGAGCAATACGACCGCGTCTCTTCGTATCTCGAGATCGGCAAGAAAGAAGCCAAAGTGGCCGCTGGCGGCGGGCGTGCCGACAACTTCGCCAAGGGCTACTATGTGCAGCCGACTATCTTCTACAACGTTGATAACAACGCCCGCATCGCGCGCGAAGAAATCTTCGGCCCGGTCGCGGCCGTGATTCCGTTCGACGACGAAAAAGACGCGCTGAAGATCGCCAACGACACGCCCTACGGGCTGGCCGCTGCCGTCTGGACGCGCGACATTTTCAAAGCCATGCGCGCGGTCAAGGCGCTGCGCGCGGGCATCGTGTGGGTGAACCACATGCAGCCGACTTATGTAGAAGCTCCGTGGGGCGGCTACAAGCAGTCGGGCTTTGGCCGCGAACTCGGGCCGTGGGGCATCGAAGAATATCTTGAAACGAAACAGGTGTATATCAATCTAAACGAATCTCCGATCGGCTGGTACTAAGAACCAGTTGCCAGTGGCCAGTGGTCATTTGCCGGTAGAACCGGCCCTGGCGCACATTAATTGAGACCTGACACCTGAGACCTGAACTATGTCCACCATTCAAATACGCACACCCATTCCGGGACCGCGCTCGCAAGCCCTCATGAAGCGGCGCAATGCTGCTGTTGTGCAGGGGGCGTTTCACGCCACGCCGGTCTTCGTCGCCAAGGCGGAAGGAGCGGTCGTCGAAGATGTTGACGGCAACCGCTTCATTGATTTTGCCGGCGGCATCGGCTGCCTCAACACCGGACATCGCGCGCCGGCTGTGGTCGAGGCTGTGCGCCGCCAACTCGATCGCTTCCTGCACACCAGCTTCAACGTGCTGCCCTACGAAAGCTACATCGCCGTCTGCGAGAAGCTGAACGCGCTGGTGCCGGGCAAGGGACCGAAGAAAACCATACTCGTGAACACGGGCGCGGAAGCAGTCGAGAATGCCATCAAGATCGCGCGTTGCTACACGAAGAGGCAAGCGATTATCTGCTTCGAAGACGCGTTCCACGGGCGTACTTATATGGCGATGGCCGCGACCAGCAAGACGCATCCGTACAAAGCTGGATTCGAACCGTTCCCGAGTGAGGTGTATCGCATTCCTTATGCGTATTGCTTCCGCTGCTCGTACTCGATGAAGTATCCGTCCTGCGACGTGCACTGCGTGCGGCACATCGAAGACACGTTCAAGCGGGTAGTGGCGGCGGAATCGGTGGCGGCGGTGATCGTCGAGCCGATTCTTGGCGAAGGCGGATTTGTCACTCCTCCTGCGGAGTTCTATCCAACGCTCGGCGCCATCTGTCGCAAACACGGGATTCTGCTGATCGCCGACGAAGTGCAGACTGGATTCGCGCGCACCGGCGCCATGTTTGCCTGCGAGCGGCTGGGATTGGAACCCGATCTGGTCACGATGGCCAAATCACTGACCGGCGGCTTGCCCATGGCCGCAGTCACGGGACGCGCCGAAATCATGGATGCGCCTGGCGGCGGCCAGCTTGGCGGTACGTTCGCAGGCAATCCACTGGCGTGCGAGGCGGCGTTGGCCGTATTCGACATCATCGAGAAAGAAAACCTCTGCGCGCGCGCCAACGTGCTGGGCGAGCGTTTCCGCAAGCGTGCGGCGAAGTGGCAGGCGCAGTGGGAACTGGTCGGCGATGTCCGGGGACTTGGCGCTATGCAGGCGCTCGAACTCGTGCGCTCAAAAACCACACGCCAGCCCGCTGACGAAGAGACCAAACAAGTGTCACAATACTGTTACGAGCATGGCTTGGTGACGATCACCGCCGGATCGTACAGCAACGTGATTCGCCTGCTCATGCCGTTGGTTATGACCGACGCGCAGATGGACGAAGCCATGGACGTACTCGAAGCCGCGCTGGCTCACGTGGCCGAAAAGAAAGGCGCATTGACGGCGCAGCTCACGTAGGGACAGCCGCCCTCGGTTGTCCAGCCGAGCGCGGCTGTCCCTACGTGTTTCTTTATTCTCCGCGATGAAGAAAGTTGTCGTCGAGCGCTGGGCTAAGAAGCACTGTGCAAGTTCTAAGTAAGTTCTGAGTAAGTCTGGAAAATCCTATGACTACAGCAACTACGGTTCCTGCCATGACCGGCCAAGAGATGGTCGATCTCACGAAGAAACACACACTGTTTGAGTGGTCGGCGCAGTCCAAGGTCGATCCCATCCCGGTGGCGCGGGCCAAGGGCATTTATTTCTGGACGCCGGAAGGGAAGCGCTTCATCGACTTCAACAGCCAGTTGATGTCGGTGAACATCGGACACGGCGATGAGCGCGTCATCCGGGCCATTACCGAGCAGGCATCGGCGCTGGCTTATGCCAATCCGTTCATGGCGACGGAACCGCGGGCGCGGCTGGGGGCGAAGCTGGCGGAGATCGCTCCGGGCGATATTGACACGTTCTTCTTTACGAACGGCGGCGCGGAGGCCAACGAGAACGCCATCAAGATCGCGCGCTTCTTCACCGGACGCCACAAGATCATCGCGCGTTATCGCTCGTATCACGGCGCGACGGCTGGCGCCATCAGCCTTACGGGCGATCCTCGCCGATGGGCCGTTGAACCCGGCCTTCCGGGCGTGGTGCGTGTGCTCGATCCGTATCATGGCATCGAGCGCGGATGGGAATCGGCCGAAACTTCGCTGGCCATGATCGAAGAAACTATTCAGCTCGAAGGCTCACACACGATTGCCGCCTTCATTCTGGAGCCGGTGACCGGGACGAACGGCATTCTGGTGCCGCCGGATGGATATCTTGAAGGTGTGCGGAAACTATGCGACAAGTACGGGATTCTGATGATCGCCGACGAAGTGATGTCGGGCTTTGGCCGCACGGGTGAGTGGTTTGCGGTCAATCACTGGAAAGTTGTTCCCGACCTGCTGTGCATGGCGAAGGGACTTACTTCGAGTTATATTCCGCTGGGTGCTGTCGGCATGCGGCGACATATTGCAAAGTATTTTGACGATAAGGTGTTCTATGGAGGACTTACTTACAACAGTCATCCGATGGGATGCGCAACGGCGCTGGCGACCATTCGCGTTTACGAGGAAGACAATCTGATGGAGAATTCCCGGAAGATGGGCGCGATCATGAAGACGCTGGGCGCGGAGTTACAGGCGAAGCACCGGTCGGTGGGCGCGGTGCGTTCGATTGGGCTGTTCGGCATCTTCGAGCTGATCCGCGACCGCAAGACGCGGCAGCCCATGGCGCCGTTCAACGGCACCTCGGAGGAGATGGTTGCGCTTGGGAAGTTCTTCAGAGAGAACGGGCTCTATACACTGGTTCGCTGGAATACGTTTTACACCAATCCTCCGCTGTGCATCAACGAGCAGCAACTGCGAGAGGCGTTTGCGATCATTGATAAAGGGCTTGAGATCACGGATAACGCGGTGAAGAACTAGAAGCGATCTGGCTATCGCAGAAGTAGCCATTCAGGATGGTCGGTGTACCCTAGCGCCAGGTGCGCTGCTGACTATCGGAGGGGGGAATTATCATGGGTGTGTGGTGGGCCTTGGTGGCGTGATCATTGATCACGGTTGCGGCTTGGGTGCGGAGGTTGCCGGCCTTCGCGTCGAAATCGAGCGTGCTGACGCTGTGGGCACACTGCGTGCAGGTGAACTTCATGCCGCCCTTGATGCGCTGGATTCTGTAGGTTTTCACTACTTGAATTGTAGTCCTCCGCAAGCCGGAGCGGGCACGCGTTGGTCGGGCAGCGAAGGTAACGCATTAGCGAGTCCAGATTTGCCGAGAGTACAGACAGCTGCCGAGCTTCGCTCGGCTTGGACGGCCGAGGGCGGCCGTCCCTACGCGAGCCTGGACGGGCGAGGGCGCCCGTCCCTACACCGGCGCTATTTTGGCAGGCGGTTGTATTTCTTCAGGACCTCGCGCAGACGGTCGTGCGGGAGAGCGATGGCGGTATGGCCGTCGATGCCGGTCATGGTTTCGGCGGCGACCATGGCGTTGATGACGGCTTCTTCGGTGGCCTGGACGGTGGCGAGGAACAGTGGATCGAGGCTGTCGTTGGGCAACATTTTCAGGTCGTGGATTCCCTTGGGAGACGCGGCTCCCGGATTCGCCGTGGAGAAGGCGACGAAGATGTCGCCGGAACCGTCGCCGGAGTAGCTGCCGTCGCGGCCTAGGCCGAGAGAAGCTCGGCGCGCGATTCGCTTCAGTTGGGTCGGAATAAGCGGTGCGTCGGTGGCGACGACGATAATGATTGAGCCAACGTCTTCGCCGTAGGCGGGGTGCTCGGGAATCTCCTTGCCGACGGGGACGCCAGCGATGCGCAACTGGTCGCGCCGTCCGTAGTTACACTGCACGAGCACGCCGACCGTGTACCCGCCGGCTTTCGAATCGAGCACGCGCGAGGAAGTTCCGATCCCTCCCTTGAATTCATTGCAGATCATGCCGGTTCCGCCGCCGACGTTGCCTTCTTCGACCGGGCCGCCGTGCGCCGAATCGAGAGCGTGGAACACGTGCTCGGGTTTCACGTGGAATCCGTTGATGTCGTTGAGATAGCCGTCCCAGGTTTCGGCCACCACGGGCAACGACCACCAGTAGCCTTCCATGTCGTGCTCGCCGTGCTTCACTTTCCAGGCGATGACGGCGTCGCGAACCACGCCGACGCTGTGGGTGTTGGTGATCATGATGGGGCCGTTGAGGAAGCCGGAGTCTTCGAGCCAAGTCGTGCCGGTCATCTCTCCGTTGCCGTTGAGCGTGAACCAGGCGCCGAAGACGGAGTCGTTTGCGTCCCGGCCACGCGGATGGATGGCGGTGACTCCGGTGCGGACCGGGCCTTCCCCGACTTTGAGCTTCCCGCTGCCGGAGATGAGCGTGGTGTGTCCGACTTCAACGCCGTGGACGTCGGTGATGGCGTTGTTCGCGCCGGGTGTTCCGTCGAAGGGGACGCCGAGGTCGCGTGCACGGGGCTTGGCCTGGGCGAAGGAGAGAGTGCCAGCACAGAGAAGAGCGGTCAGGAACGGGAGTATGCGAGATCGGATCATAAGCGTTAATTCGATTGAGCGTCGGCGGCAGTATAAAGCATGGAAGCGTTGGTTTAGAATCCTGCTAGGAAAAGCGGTCTCGGTCAGGAGATGACATGGAGAACTGGAAGCGGGCGGTGATTGCGGCATCGGTGGGAACGGCGACCATGTTGTTGCTGAAGGGGAAACGTCCGGCGGCGGTGCTGGTGGGAGGGGTGGGATTAGCAGTGCTGGCGTCCGAGTTTCCGAATCAGTTTGCACGGATTCGCGAAGAGCTGCCCTCGTATGTGCGGCAGGGAACGAAGTTTCTGGATCTGGCGATGAAGATCGGCAGCAGAATCGAGGAGTTGGCGGAAAAGCGCGCGGCGCAGGCGTTTGAGGAGTTGGGGGAATACTAGGACCCGCTTCTCGCTATTCGTCGTTCGCTGTTCGCGGTGGCGAGCATAGCGATCAGCGAATGGCGAACAGCGGGCATCAATCGATCCCCAGTTGTTTGCGGGCTTCAGGGCTGAGGCGTTCGGGAGTCCAGGGCGGATTCCAGACCACATTGACATTGGCGTTGCGGACGCCGGGGAGTTGCTCGACGCGGGACTTGACCTGCGCGCTGATGTTGACGTGCTCGGGGCAGCCTTGAGCGGTGAGGGTCATATCGATGGTGACGTCCTGTTGACCTTCTGGGCCGTCGTCGAAGCGGATTTCATAGATCAGGCCGAGATCGACGATGTTGACGGGGATCTCGGGATCGTAGCATTGCCGGAGTGCGTTCAAAACGTCATTTTGGACGATGGGCATGGATGTCCTTTGTGGCTCGTAGACCCTTGCTCATATTCTATAGCGAATCCAAGGTTGCCGTGACCGCAGGCAGTTGCCGAGCTGCGCTCGGCTTGGACGGGCGAGGCGCCCGTCCCCACACGAAGGGATAACGACAAGGCGGTTGAGATCAAGCCTGGCTCGTAGGCGTACAATTCCGGGCATGAAACGAGCGCTCGGCGTTGTTGTTGCCTCTCTTCTACTGTGCTTCTCAAGTCTTGCCGCAAGTTCACCCGCGCCACGCACTCTGCGCGTCGATTATTACCACACTGGGAACGCGCACGAGGAATGGTTCAGCCTGGATCGGGTGGTGCTCGAGCCGCTGGAGTGGCCGGGGAATGTGAACAAAGCGATCGATGAAAGTCAGCTGGGAAACTACCTGTTTGAAGTGCGCGAGCAAGCGAGCGGCAAGTTGCTGTACTCGCGTGGATTCAATTCGGTGTTTGGAGAGTGGAAGACGACGGAAGAGGCGCTCCACGGGAACCGGACGTTTTCGGAATCGCTGCGCTTTCCGAGTCCTGACGCGCCGGTGGAAGTGTCAGTGAAAGAGCGCGCTGGGAGCGGATTTCATGAAGTATGGAAGATTGTTGTGGATCCGAAGGACAAGTTTGTCGACCGGTCGCGTCCACCTTCGCCGGGAGCGTTGATGGAATTGCAGAAGATGGGCGATCCGGCGACAAAGGTGGACTTACTGGTGCTGGGCGATGGCTACACGGAGGCGGAACGCGGGAAGTTTGAGAAAGACGCGCGGCGATTCGTGGAGGCGCTGTTTTCGACATCGCCGTTTCGCGAGCACCGGAAAGACTTCAACGTGTGGGGGCTGTGTCCGGCGGCGGAGGAGTCGGGCGTGTCGCGGCCTTCGAGCGGAACTTATCGGCGGTCGCCGGTGGGCGCTTCGTATGACACGTTCGGCACCGAGCGCTATGTGCTGACCACGGAGAACCGCGCGTTGCGGGATGTGGCGTCGTTCGCGCCGTATGAGTTCATCGAAATTCTGGTGAACGGGCAGACGTACGGTGGCGGCGGAATCTTCAATCAGTACGCAACGGTGGCGATCGACAATCTGTGGGCGGATTACGTGGGTGTGCACGAGTTTGGACACCAGTTCGCCGCGCTGGCGGATGAGTACTATACGTCGGATGTTGCGTATCTGCCGGCGGGGAAGAAAACGGAGCCGTGGGAGCCGAATGTGACGGCGCTGCTCGATCCGGCAAACTTGAAGTGGAAGGATCTGGTCGCAGCGGGGACGCCGGTGCCGACGCCCTGGGATAAAGAGGAGTTCGATCGCTTTGAGCGGGACATCCAGCGGCAGCGCAAAGAGCTGCGAGCGGCGGGGAAGCCCGAGGCGGAGATGGACGAACTTTTCCGCAAGCAGCGCGAGAAGGAAGATGCGATGCTCGGTTCGCAAAAGTACGCCGGGAAAGTCGGAGCGTTCGAGGGCGCGAACTACGAGGCGAAGGGGTACTACCGTCCGGAGTTGGACTGCATCATGTTCACGCGGCATAAAACGTTTTGCGCGGTCTGCCGGCGCGCGATTGAGCGGGTGATTGGAATGTATGCGAGCTGAAAGCTTTGAAATGCAGAATTCGCATAGAAAAGCTTTAGGAAGTGCTTAAGCGGGCGCGGACGAACTCTACGACTTCCGTCGTTACGTAGTTCGGCGGCCGGATCGCGAACATTGGGCGGTCGATGACGGGTTTGAGCGAGACGTGTTCCCAGGCTGGATCCTTGGAGTTTGCGACAGAGTGCAGCAGCACGGCGTCGGCGCGGTCGAGAAAAGCCTGCGCGGAGGCTTTGAAGTCGGCGGTCGCTGGATCGAGCACGGTCAGATAGAGATCCGGTTTCATGAAGCGCAGGATGCTGTTCGATTCGATGATGGCGTTTTGTGTGGTGGCGAGGATCTTGCGGATGCGAGGCATGGCTTCCGCGAGGTGCCCTTGCTGGGTGCGGACCCACCAGGAGTGATCGGCGCCGGCGACTAAGAAGCGCGAAGTGTCGGATTCGCCGGAGCGGTCTTTTTCTTCTGATACAGCCCAGGAATGATCGGCGGTGGCGCAGTCGCAGGCTTCGCCGTTGGCGGAGCAGACGCCGTGTCCGTATTGCGTGATTTTGAGGGCGGTCCAGTGGAAGCCGGGCAGGGCGGCGATGAGACCGGCGACGACGCTGGTTTTGCCGACGCTGCGGGTGTGTCCGCCGATGACGAGGATGGGCATGAAGGGCAGCTCTCAGCTCTCAGCTCTCAGCTCTCAGCTCTCAGCTCTCAGCTCTCAGCTCTGGCGTTAGATGCGGCGAGCCGGGTCTCTACATCGGCATTCAATTCTGCTCAGCGATTCTTCTTGGCTGACCGCGATACGAACGCCAGTTCTTTAAGATACTCCCTTACCGGGCGCGCGGGGGTTCCCCAGAAGACGACTCCTTTTCCGCGGAGTATTTTCTTTGGCAGGATGCCGCATTGGCCTCCTAGCATCGCTCCGGCTTCGACGCGGGCGTGATCGCCGATGCCGACCTGTCCGCCCATGATTACGTTGTCTTCGATGGTGACGCTTCCCGAGAGGCCGGTTTGCGCGGCGATGACCACGTCCTGGCCGATCTGGACGTTGTGGCCGATGTGCACAAGGTTGTCAATCTTCGTGCCGCGGCGAATGCGCGTTTCGTCGAGAGCGCCGCGGTCAATGGTAGAGTTGGCGCCGATTTCGACATCGTCTTCGATCACCAGGCGTCCGATTTGTGGGGATTGCTCGTAGCGTCCGGTTTGAGAATCGCGGACGTAGCCGAAGCCTGCACTGCCGAGGACAGCGCCCGCCTGCACGATGACGCGGTCGCCGAGAGTTGTGCCGGGGTAGATGGTGACGTTCGCGTCGAGGCGGCAATGGCTTCCGATGACTGCGTCGTCGCCAATGACTGAACCGGAGTTGATGGTCGTTTCATCGCCGACCTTGACGTGTTCGCCGAGAATCGCGCGCGGGCCGATGGCCACGTTCTTGCCGATCTCGGCGGAAGCGGGAACGATGGCGGAGGGATGAACGACGCGATTGCGGTCGGGGTCGCGGAGCAGCCGCGCAGCTCGGGCGAAAGCGAGGCGGGGCTGCGGGGAAATCAGAATGGGCTTGGAGGCGGCGCTGGCCGCGATGTTTCCGGCCGCGAAATCCCCGGCGATTACGGCGGCGGCGGATGAGCCGAGCGCGGTGTCGAGATACTGGGCGTCCTCCACGAAGACTAGGCAATCACTGGTGGCGGATTGCAGGCTGGAAACGCTGGTCACGGTGATGGAGCTGTCTCCGAGGAGACGGCAGCCGAGCTTCTCGGCGAGATCGCGCAAGGTTTGCTTCATGGTTGTCTATTGTCGCTTTGCGGGGCGGGTGTGTACAATGCAGCTCCTTTGCGACACGCCGCAGCTGCCGAGCTTCGCTCGGCCTGGACGGGCGAGGCGCCCGTCCCCACACAACTACACGAGCTTAGTACAGCGGCGGCTGGCCGGGCGGGCGAGTCTTCCAGCGGCGGTGTACCCAGAGCCACTGGTCGGGATAGCGGCGGATGAAGTCTTCGATGACGCGTGTGAATTTTGCGGTATTGGCGACGATGTCGGCCTGGTCATCGCCGGTGCGAATTAACTCGACAGCGGGATCAAAGCGCAGGATATATTTGCGCAGTTTCGAATCCCACACAGTAAAGCCGGGGACGACGGCGGCGTCGGTGCGCAAAGCAATCCGGGCGAGGCCGCTGGCGGTGCAGGCAGGGACGCCGAAGAAATCGACGAACACACCTTGCGGCGGGGTCATGTTGGTGTCCATAAGGATGCCGACGGTTTCCCCGGCACGCATGGCGGAGAGTAGCCCGCGGACGAAATCGTCTTTGTCGACGGTACGGTTGCCGTGCATGGTGCGGTAGCGCTGGAGGAGGGCGTCAACGTAAGGATTGTCGAGGGAGCGCATGACGATCGACAGCGGATGACCCTGCAGCGAGTGAGCGAAAGCGGAGAGTTCCCAGGCTCCGAGATGGCCGGTAAGAAACAGAACGCCTTTGCCGCGAGCGTAAGCGCGCTCAAAATTTTCGAAGCCGTCATAAACGACGACGCGGGAGACATTCTCGCGGGTATAGCGAGGGAAGAGGCAGACTTCGGCAAGCTGGCGTCCGAGGGAAACGAATTCGCCGCGAACCAGGCGGCGGCGCTCGCGCGGCGACATTTCAGGGAACGCCAGCGACAGGTTACGGAGGCCGACGCGACGCAGGCGTCCGTGAACCGCGTAGACGGTTAACCCGAGGGTGATCCCGATGGCGCGCGCCACGGGACGCGGGAGCAAGCCCAGGAGCTTTATCCAGGGCCAGACTAGAGCGTACTCAAGGCGTTCTCGCACTGTGCCGGAGTGTAGGGGGTCGAGGCGTTGCCACGCAAGACGGGTAACCCTCAGGGGCTAAAGCCCGCGTATTAATTGGTTCTGGGCGGCACCCTTCGGCTCCACTCAGGGCAGGCTCTGAAGCCGTTCCCTTCCCAAAACCATTTATGAAAGAATTTGCTATTTTGCTGCCTGCTGCGCCCACTTGGCTAGCGTGCTCAAGAAGGGGTAAGCGGCTTTGGGCGCTTCGATTTCTCCCTTGAGGGATGTTTTGAAGGGCACCATTCGACCGTAGAATTCGCGGGTGCTGTCCTTGTCCTGCTTGATGACGGCGCCGGCGAGTTCGAGTCCGGCGAAGAGGCCGCGGGAGCGCGAGTAGGTCAGAACCTCCGCCCTCATCTTCCAATCGGTATCGGCGGCGGCGTGGCGTCCGACGGGGCCGGCGGCCGCGCTGGCATCGGCGCCGAGCTTGAATTTGCTGGAGAGCAGGTTATCCATGCCGCCCTTGTTCATGATCAGCATGACGACATCGGTTGCCTGGCCGCCGATCTGCAAGCCGAAACTGCCGCCGCCGATGGTGAAGAAAGCGGGCGCGCTCCAGCCTTTTGGAGTGCGGCAACTGGCTACGCCCTTGCCATAACGGCCACCGAAGACGAATCCTGCGTTGAGCAGTGACGGAACCACGGCCACACATTCGGCCGAACCGAGTATTTCTTCGGGGATACGCTGATCCGGGGCAGCCTGGATTTCGTCGAGCACCGTGCCCGCGGCTTCAACGCGACCGGAAGCCTTGGTGTTGGCTTCCGCGGCCTTGGTGTCTTCATCAGCGGAAAGAATCGGGGTCAAGAAACAAAACAGCAGCAGCAGAACGAGGAAATTTCGCATCATGCCTCACTTGGGAGATAGGAGTATGGATTCTGTTGTCTCTGATTCTATTCGATGCGGGGCGTGGAATGGAGGATACCGGGGGAGTAATCAGGGTGAGTCAGGTGGTAAGGCAAAAAAATGCGGGGTTGAAACCGGCGACCCTAATCTCCGTTTCCAACCCCGTCTCCCAGGTTCTGTGGTAGGTGAGGCGAGTATGCGGCAGGTCGAGGAAGCGGACAAGATTACGAGGGTCAATGTCCTTTGGTAACCGAGGGCAGGGGAACTGGGGTTTCGTATCAGGCATCGGTTCAGCGGCACCGTAAGTTTCTTCCGCCTGTAGAGACGGGGCTTGCCCGGTCTCGCGGGCTTGCTCCGTCTCTACGGGAAATCAGAGACTTCTTTAGGTATGACAGTCAGGTGTCACAACCGGAAAGTGGGGGAGTTCAATGCGGGCGCAAAGCGGCCGACGGGGAGTCGGCTAGGGAGCCGGTCAGACAACCGGCTCTCCCAAACAAGAAACTACTTCGCCGTCACCAGCGAATGGGTGATGGCATGGACGGAGAGGGCGATGCGGTTTTGCACGCCAACTTTGCGCATCAGTTTCGCGACATGAGCCTTCACGGTGCGCTCTTCGATGCCGAGGGCCGAGCCGATCTCTTTGTTAGAGCGGCCGGCAACCAGCATCTCGAGAACTTCCTTCTCGCGGTCGGTAAATGTAATCCGGCCCGCGGGGAAGATGCGGCCCGGGGAGGCGCTGACGCGTTCGATGAAAGTGGAGAGCACGCGGCGCGGCGCCCACACCGAGCCCTGATTCACGATGCGGAGAGCCTGGATAAACTCGGTCGGCGAGGCAGCCTCGTCGACGTAGCCTTTGGCTCCGGCAGCGATGGCTTTGAGGACACTTTCATCGTCCATGCCGGAGCCGGTCACGATGATGCGCAGGTCGGGACGGATGGCTTTCATGCTGGCCATGATGTCGTACAGGTTCTGGCCACCGCGATTGCCAAGCAGCACCAGATCGATGCTCTGCAACTGGCCCAGGTCGGCCAGCGAGGCGGAGACCAACTCCAAATCAGGTTCGGTATCAAAGAGGGCTCGGAATCCCACGAACCGCAGCGGATCGCTCTCCACTACGGCGACACGGATCAGCGGCTTTCTGGCGACGGCAGCTTTCATTAAGGTTCCCTGTTAGGATTGCATCCTGTTCAAGCTTGCCTGAACCAGCAGAGAATTGGAACGATTGGTCATCGAGACAAATTACGGGGGTAACCTCAAAAATCAGGCATGGTGAGGAGGGTTTGCCGTGAGCCGAAGGCGGATACAGCGGTTTTGTGCAGGGATTCTGGCGGTGGGCATGATGGGAGCGGGGTTGCTGTTGGCGCAGGCTCCGGCGCAACCTTCATCGCAATATCAGCCGAAGTTTCCGGGCGATCCGGCGCGTTCGGAATCGGAAGCGCAGGCGCTCGGCTACATGCGGGTGGTGCTCCGGGCGCAGCGCGAATACAAGAGACGGCATAGCAAGTACGCGGACTCGCTGGAGGGATTGGCGGGGACCGGATCCTTCACCAAGCGCATGGCGCACACCACCGACCGCGGGGATTACACGGCCAGCTTCCGTCCCCACTACGAAGGTTTCGTGCTCACCCTGACGCCCAAGCAGCTGGACAGCGAACACCGCTCGTTCTACGCGGAAGAAGATGGGGCAATTCATGCGGACGATCAGAAGCCCGCGGATCTGGATTCGCCGAAAGTGAAGTGATCTACTAGTGTCGCGACCGCGTGATGGTTACGCTGTCGATCCAAGCTTGCTGGTCGACATGGTTGGGAGCGTCATTCGGAGTCGCCGACTTTGGGGCTGGATGGTCCATCGTCGCGACGCTCATCGTCGCGATCGGAACGGGCAGGTCCGGGCTGGACGGTGTGGATCTGATCGGCGATGCGACGGACCGGGAGTGGACCGCCATCGACGCCGTGGCGTCGCAATTCCTTGACGATGTCTTCGCGGTCGCGCGCGCCATAGTCGTGGGCGAAGCGCGTAAGGGCCTCCGTCAGAATGTCGTGGTGGTGTACGTTTTCCAAACCCGGTTCCCGGGTGATATTCAGCCACAAGCGGTGAAGCAGGACGACGTCCTCGTTCTTCATGGTGGGCGTGTGCGGACCGATGCGGAAAGTGTCGACAACGTCGTCGGGCTGAACGATCTGCAGTACAAATTGCCTTTTGGGTTCCGGTATGGATTCCCAGGCGCTGCCGAGGGCGAACGCCTGCTCGGCGGTAGTCATTTTGCTGGAGAGGCCGGTGACGACGCCGGAGGACTCGAGGTTATGGGCGGTCTGGGCGATGGCCGACCAGGAGTCACGCGCTGGGACCACGAGGAGCGAGATCTTCTTGCCGACACTTTCGGCGACGGAGACGGCGCGCGTGAACAGGGTCTGCTCGTAATCGCTGAAGATCTGCTCGCTGGAAAGACCGTAAGCGGCGGCCCCGTACTGGCTGATGCGGGCGGTCATTACGACCACGTCCTGTTCGTGGGTGTCGGTGCGCTCGAGCGTCCAGCGCAGGTGGTTCAGCGTGTTGTAGTCGCGGACCGGGACGAGCACGTTGCCGGGGCGGATGCCGACGGTTTCACGCTCGACGCTCTCGGCCAGCTGTAACTGGAACTGCTCCTTCATCTGCGCAGCGGCGTGGGCGTGTTTGCGGCGGTTCACCTTTTCGGAGAAAGTGAAGATTGCGAAGAAGACTGCCGAAAAAATCAGGCCGCTCACCGTGGCTATCGATTTGGTGAAGAGATTCACAATCGCGGTGGAGAGCAGAACCATCCCGACCGAGGCCAATCCGATCGGGATCTCGATCCCAAACAAGTGAAGATTGGGCGGCACTTTCCACAAGCGCTCACCCTTATAGCGGTAGCGCAGAACCAGCATCGAGATGGCCTTGAAGACGAAGCTCCAGACCACGCCGAAGGCGTACGCTTCACCGAGGGTGTAGATGTTACCCCAACTGACGATGATGGTGAAGAGCTGAAGCCCCACGATGAGGTTGACGATGCGATAAGTGGTGCCGTACCTCTTGTGCGGACGACGGAACCAGTCGGCGAGCACGCCGTCTTCGGAGACGCGGTTGAGGACGCCATTGGAACCGACGATGGCGGTGTTTACGGCGCCAGAGAGGATCAGGAATCCGACCACCACCACGAAGGCGCGGAAGGCCAGGCGCAGAACTTCCGGGCCGATCATGTGCATGGCGAGTCCAGCGATCAGGTTGTCGCTGTACACCTTGGTGCGGACGTCGTCGGGGATCAGCATGACCGCCAGCAAGGAGACGAGGCCGGTGAAGAGGAAGCTGTAAATGCCGATGACGATGGCCGTGCGCTTCAGGTTCTTCAGTTTCGGGTGGGCGAGTTCACGATAGACCTGCGCCAGGGATTCTTCGCCGCTCATGGCGAGCACGGAGTGGCCGAAGCCGATGATGAGTCCGAGAATGGCGAAGGTGTGCGGCAGGCTGCTGTGTTTCCAGAAGCCGAGCGATTCCTGGCTGTAGTGGATGTTGGCGAGGGTCGGGAAGGGAGGCAGGTGGCCGCCGACCTTCAGCAAGGTGAAGAAAGACCAGCCGAGCAGCAGCACCACCATGACGGTCGTGATCTGCATGACCCAGAGGGCCTTTTCGCTGGACTCCTCGATGCCCTTGGTGTTCTCCCACCAGTAGTAGAGGGTGACCGCCACCGCGAACAGGACCGCCGTGGTGTTGACACCGACCTGCGGGGTACCGTGGAAGAGGTGGTGAACGGCGGCGGGGACCCAGCCGTGGGCGTCGGCGATGGCGATGGTGTCGTTGATCAGGCCGGCGATGTACTGTCCCGCAGAAACGGCGGAGACCGGCCCCGTGAGGATGTAATCGAACATCAGGGCCGAGACGCTGATTTTGGCGAGAGTGCCGCCGAGAGCTTCTTTGACGACACGATAGACGCCGCCGCGCACGAACATCGAGCAGCTCTCCACGTAGACGGCACGGACAGCGAAAGCGAACAGCATGACGGCTAGAACAAACCACGGCGCGCTTTTTCCGATCGCTTGTTCGGCGATGCCGCAGGCGTAGAAGGCGGAAGAACCGAGGTCGTTGAGAATGACGGCGGCAGCTCGCCAGTAGGAGATGAAGGTGAGCATCACCGAGGTCGCAACCACAATGCGAACCCGG
>Ga0316363_10001600_pt1 | contig 19326 bp, 18 predicted proteins | sample Sb_taG_3_FD_200459 | JGI IMG/M metagenome (GOLD analysis project Ga0316363, IMG submission 200459) | Peat soil microbial communities from Weissenstadt, Germany - Sb_50d_a_PC metaG (v2) (version 2) | ecosystem: Environmental > Terrestrial > Soil > Wetlands > Peat | place: Germany: Weissenstadt...
CAGGATCGCCAGGCCGACGCGGAGGGCGGCGTCGACCCGGGCCGCGACCGAATCGCCCCGCGACGCATCCATCGCGAGACGTCGAGTGATAGTGACGGCGACCTCCTCGCGCGGCATCACCGCCGCTAGCGACCGAATCTCGGTCGATATCCCTTCGATGCCGAGATGGGCGAGAAGCTTCTCGACCCGCATCGCCATATCCTGCGCGCGGGGGATCTCCGGGGTGAGCTCGGGGTCGAACCCTTCGCCGCGAGCGGTCTCGGCCGCCGCGTACGCGCGGTCGACGGACGACTCGATCGCGCGAAAATAGGATTCCACGGGCGTCGCAGTGAGTCACGGGTTTTAAGGCTGCGTCCGGCTCGAGCGACTCCGGCCGACTCGACTAGCGTACTGGCGGCCGAAGTTCGTCGCCCGATTTATGAAGCCGGGAAAGGTGGGGACGGGGATGCCGAGGACGCGCCGGGGGCCGCGAAGTTACTCCGGCCCTATCATCGATGTACACGTCCACCCGATGCTGGGGACGGAACCGATCCTCGGTTCCGAACCCCACACGGCCGCGGACTATCTGCGCCGGGCGAAGGGTCTCGATGTCCGGTACGTCGGCGCCTTGGTGATGGCGCCCCGCTCGGACATGGCACGCACCCGCAAGATGAACGACCGCGTTCTCAAGCTCGGGAAGGAAACAAAGGGACGTTTCTACCCCGTCTGCTCGGTCCACCCGGCCGACGGCGCCGCCGCGCTCAAGGAGATCGACCGCGCCGCCCGGGCGGGGGCTCGGTGTCTGAAGCTCCACCCCAACACCCAGCAGTTCGACGTGGCGGACCCCGCGGTCGAGGCGGTCGTTCGCCGAGCCGCGGAACGTAACCTCCCGGTGCTGTTCGACGCCTACTCGCCGTTCGACGCCGACCAACCCGGAAAATTCGTCCTTCTCGCGATGAACGTGCCCGAGGCGCGTTTGATACTCGCTCACGCGCACGGACCGAGGTTCGCGGACCTGTTGGTCTACGAGATTCTCGGCCGGTATCCCTGGTGGCATCGGAATGTGTGGATCGACCTTTCGGCCACGACCACGTTGCTGGCCGGCGGCCCGTTTGCCGACCAATTCCGGTGGGTGGTTCAGAAGGTCGGCGTGGACCGATTATTGTTCGGCAGCGACTATCCTCTCGACGATCCCCGACCCGCGGTAGAGGCGGTGGTCCAGCTAGGTTTCTCCGCGAAGAACTTAGAGAGAATATTCTACGGCAACGCGGCCGAACTGTTCGGGTTGAACTCCCCAACCTCCCACCGCTGAGCCGGCGAACTTGCCGTCGGTGGGCTCCTTCTTCCCGAAGCGGTCGGTGTCTTCGTCGACGGCATTCGCCCGATTGCTCTATCGAGAAATATCCGTCAGCACCGCGACACCTTCCGTTAGATGGAAGGTGTGACTGAATTGCTGGGGAGAGGTCGATTCAGTTACAGCCAGATCGATTAAGTTACAGATGAGTGACTCAGCCACAGCTTCATCGAGTTACACTTGGCAAGCCGCTGTCCGCTTCAGTCACAGTCAGGGGCTCCTCGCTCGAACTACTCTGAAATGGGCGGAACCACAGCGGTTCCGACCGTTGGCCAATCAACCTACGAATGGTGCTTCTCCGACGACTCCCGCTCAGCGGGGAAGTCTTCTCCGCCAGGAAACCACAGCCATAATCACTATCGCGATTACTCCGCTTGCAAGAAGCACTGCCGCCGCGGGAACCAGGGGGGACGCTTGGCACGGATACGCTGTAGGCTGCGAGCAGGGTGGATTCAACGTATAGAATGTGACGATGAATGCACCAAACAAGACTGCGATGCCGCTGATGATGTAGCCCGCTAGGATTCGTGATTGACCTCTTTGTGAGTATGGATTGTTCAGTTCGGTCAACTCCATGGTCGGCCATTCTGGGCCAAATTTGGCGTCGGCAAGACGTGAGTATCAGCGCTGCCTAATGATACGCGCCACATCGGCGGAACACTTGCCTAGTATCCGACCGAGAGATACCAGTAACTCACGAACGATGAATACCCCGCCGATGGGTCGACTGCGTAGCAGCCTGTCGTTTTGTCGAACTCCTCGAGGTGATTTCACGACACCTTCCGTTAGACGCGGTTCAGTCGAAATTCGGGGGTTTTTGCACCCTCTTCCAAACCATGTATCAAACCGGGGGAAACCGGGTTCCTTCGAGGTTTCGGAGACCGACCGTTTAATCTCGGACCGGGAGATGATAGGCATCGTGGATGCGAAAAACTTGCCCGAGCCATCGTACATCGCCGAGCTGGTTTCGATGGTAGGGGCCGTTCTGGTAGTGGTGGTTGAATTGGTGACCCATCTTGATCCATACGTTGCCCTCGCCGTCGTAATCGCGCTGCTCATTGTCTTCATACTCGCGCTGACTGACAGGCAAAAAAAATCGGACGCACTAAAACTCGCCATGCACAATGCCGATGTGGAGCTTGAGAAGCACAAGCTCTGGATGCAACAGACTGGGGCGTTGACTTCGGACTCCACGCGGAGCAGCGCGAGGCTGGAGGGCATAATGCGCGTGGAGGCCTTGCTAGAGATTGACCTTCAGAAGCCGGGCATGTCCAAGGCCAAGAAGGCGGTCTATGAAGAAATTGTAGGGAGGATCAGGGACTTGGAAACGGCCGCTTCTCCGTTCCCGAGTGGAATGCTTCCCTTCCCAATTCGAGAGCAGATGGAGAAGGCCCGGAAGGAACAAGAGGCCCGGAAAGCCTCCAAACAGAAGGAGGACCAAGAAGAAGCCGAAATCAAGAAAGAGGAGGACGCGATTTATGGCGAAGAAAACCAGAGCAAAGTTCAATAGCAACTGGCCAAATAGAACCTACCGAGAGAGAGGCTCGACTCGACGCGAACCACTCGACTGCAAGCCAGCAGGCCGCTCCGTCAGGCCCGCTTAGGCGACTTCTTCGACCGGGACAACCCTCCGGACCCGGCAGACCCGCCCTCGACCAACACCGTAACGCGCCCGGAACCGGGTTCGACCGCCCATAGCAACGTCGAACCGGGTCCCGCTCCTAGGATTGCCGCCACCGCCTCCGGAATGGTGGTTCGTACCGACTCCGAGCGTTCCATCGTCTTCGACACCTTGGACCGGAAGGTTCCGACCATCGACCCCTCGCTCACCCTGATAGGCGGTCGACTACATAACTATGCCTTATATGTAGGCTTACCATTTGCCAACAGCCTTAAATACTCTGTTGCCTATAGTGTTAGGCAACAACAAGCCCAAGTGAGACGGGCGAAACTGAGGGTGAAGAGGATGCCGGGAATCGGAAGCACGGAATGGTGGAATGAAAGGGCATGGACGGACCAACGGACACCGGCGCTCGCTATCGTGGCACGGGGGGACCAGATTTCGTCCAAGCAGCCGGACGCCTGGACAGTGTGCTCTCAGAGCCAGCCGGGAACATTCCGTCACGTCCGAAAAGAGGGTGGCCGGTGGATTTGCGACTGCGCTTTCTTCGCGGCCACGGGGAAGGTTTGCGTTCACGTCCTCGCCGTGCGGTACCGGGAAGGCCTACAAGACGCGGCCTCCGCGCCGAAGGAGAAGCCCCGGTGTGACCGATGTCGGTCTGCCGACGTAGCTCCAGATGGCGTTCGCCGCAACCAGAGCGGAGACGTTCCCCGCTACGAGTGCCGGTCGTGCGGGCGGAAGTTCAGCGGCAGGGAGGGCTTCCACAACCGCCGCGCCGACCCGGAGAAGATAGCCCTCGCGCTTGATCTCTATTTCCGGGGCCTTTCGCTGCGCAAGATCGCGGACCATTTCCGGCAGGTCTACAATCTCAAGCTATCGGCCATGACGGTCTACCGGTGGATTACCCACTACTCGCGCCTCGCAGCTGAGTGGATGGACGCGCAGGGCGCTCGCACGTCGGACCGCTGGCACGTCGATGAGACGGTGGTGAATGTGAACGGAGCCAATACCTACCTATGGAACGTCCTCGACAGCGAGAGTCGGTTCCTTCTTGCGACCCACATCAGCCGGGATCGGAGTATCGAAAACACCCGCGCTCCTCTTCGCAAGGCCAAGGGAGCAACTCCGGACCGACCTTTCGAGGTAATGACGGACGGGATGCCGGCCTACCCGGTGGCAGTTCGGAAGGAACTCGGAAGAAAGGCGACGGCAGCGGACCTTTCGGTCCCGGGTGCGCTCGGATGGTCGCCAATCAACCGGAACGCCACGTTGAACCCCCACCACCGGGTTCCGAGCATCCGGGCCAAAGAGTCCAACAACAAGATCGAACGGTTCCATGGAACCGAGAAGGAGCGGACCAAGGTCATGCGGGCGTTCGACAACGAGTCCGGGGCCTCGGTACTGGCGGAGGGTTTCCGGGTCCACTATAATCTCGTACGCGATCACCAGGCTCTCGGCATGACCCCGGGCGAGGCGGCGGGAATCCCCGTCGGAGACGGGTTCAGGTGGAAGAAAATCATCGAGCATGCGAGCAAGCCGTGGCGTGTTACAAGGGATTCCCGAGAATCGTGAGGCCGCGACTACGTTACAGTTCCGTGGCGCAGCGAATCTCAAATAGGCATACAAGGTCCCCCGGCCAATGGCCCTCACCCCCGAGGCCGTTCGGCTTGGAGTTGTTTTTCCTTCACCATCACCCTTTTCAAGGGCGCAATTCGAAACCGCGCTGCGCCCACTAAATGGTAGTGTCACAGATGCGGTCGGAGCCAGAGTAACGGGAGAACAGGTTCCGATTCAACTGCTTCAATGGCCCCAGGGCATAATCATCTATGACAGCACTCTCGGCGTTGTGTCAATTGATATTAGACGGATTCATGACCCGGTAGTCGTCGAGACTACAATTCTTAACCCGCTGCTCGTACTCGCAGGCGTGAACATTTCGGACCTGAAATCATTCGAGGTGGAATCCGCTTTTGTGATGGATACTCCTTCAACTGCGCTCGCTGCACTCGAACCTCTCGCAGGTCGTGCCCCGGTCTGGGTAGAGACGTTAATGGGAGCGCAAATGCGCGGTTGGGGTGTTCGATTTGTCGGGGTCGAAGCTACCACAATGAAAGCTCCCTTCAGGGAAGCAACTCCTTGGAACGAGCTCACCATCGAACCGTTCGGAAATAATCCCAAAAAGGCATTTGTGAAGTTCTTGGTTCGGCATAAGGCTTGGAGCGACATGAAGAAATGGCTCGTTGACCTTCCTACTAAGGCGGAGATGGTGGAGAAGCAATTACTGCAATGAACCCGTCCTTCGACTTTAGCATGGATCAATGGCGGTCCCCTGGGGCCTCCACGGAGATTTACCTGGTCGGCATGTCAGATCGTCACCAGCTCGTGACGCTCCGCAATCTGACGGCGACGGACTCCCACATCCACCTTGCCACAATGGCAGTCGGCCCAGCGAATTACTCATTCGCTTCCGGCGTGGTATCTAACACCGTAGTAGGTTCCGCTTCGAGTTATCAATACACATCCTTGCGCCCAGTTGTCGACCCCGCATTCCTGTTGGGGATTCCGTGGATTCATCGCATTCTTGAACTCCATTCTCGGGTACAGATCGAAGCCAGCGCCCTACCGTGGCTGCGAGAGTACGGGGTTTTCGATACCATTCGAGCCGTCCAGTCGGAAATCAATAGCACGCCAAAGTTGAGCTCTGCCAGCGCGCGAGTCTATTCATATCCCGATCCGGATACTGGCGCGTTCCGTTGCGTTTCCATTGCGATAACAGTCGAGGGAATCGAATTCGACGAGATGCGGACCATCGAAGCAGGGCTTCGCTCTAAACTGCGCTCGCTGCGTCCCGGTTGCCGCGTTGTGGTTACTATTCTTCCTCCTTGAACATGAGCATTAAGCCCAGGGACCTACTGGGAACAGCAGAAAGATTGCTTCAGTCAGGGGATTACGAGGCCGACTACAGAAGCTCGATAAGTCGAGCGTACTATGCGGTATTTAGCTTGGTAAAGAAAAAGACGGAATCGCTCGTTTCGTACACAGGAATTGGCGATCACAACACCGCCAAACAAGAAGTCTCATGGCGGTACCAGGACCTCTACGACGACTTCACGTCACTACAGGATTCTAGGATTCAAGCGGACTACAAGTTGGAAGAAAAAGTTTCCAGGGGCCGTGCTGAGCATCGCTACCGAGTGGCGGTTGAGGTTTTTAGCAGCCTACAAAGCCGTTAAGTCGTCGCCGATCGAGATAGGCCGGTGACCAGGTTCTATTTCGGGTCCTGCTTCTGGATGGCGTAGACGTTCGTGCCGGCCGGGATCTCAACCGGTTCGATTCTATCGACTAAGCCGAAGGCAATAGCCTCTTTCGGGTCGAACGTGGTCTTCACGAGCATAGCCTCATGAATCTCTTTCTCCGTCTTCCTTGAGTGTTCAGCGATAATCCGAGCGATGTTCGAAGCATCGATTCTCAGGCTCTTCAGGCTCTCCTGCAGCTGGTCTTCAGTGAGAGCAGCGGGACCAGGGACGGTTGCCGAGACCCCGTGCATGAGGATGCGAGCGTTAGGCACGGAAAGTCTGGTCTTTCCGGCAGAGAACACTACCAGCCCAATGGAATCTACCGCTCCGAAGTTATGGGTGACAAGTTCAACTGGCAATCCCCGCAGGTAGTTGTAAACCGATATGCCGTGGAATACCGAGCCGCCTGGGGTCGAAATTAGCAAGTGGATTCGCCCCGTTCCACGGGCGACTATTTGGTCGCAAATTGACAGCAACGCGATCATGCTGTTGTTATCGACGGGCGCGAAGAGGCGGATGTACGCCGTCGAAGGTGCCGAGCCTGCCATTTCCACTACACAGGTAGGGCGTTGCGGACGTTAGACGTTCTCTCTACGGCGGCTCGCTGTTTCCCCCGAAATGTTACGGCCGAATCGCACGACTCGTGAACCCCCGATAGTGTGACAGTTCCGTTAGACGCAAACGTTTATCTATGAACTCCAAGAGTCCTTCCTCGGAGCGTATGACGCTCGTCTGACAAACGGAGCGAGGAACCATCGATGAAGTCCATCATCCAGGAAGCGATTGCGAAACACCAGGAGAATCAGGCCCTGGTCGAGGAGAAGAAGCCGACCGGGCCCAGCTACGCCAACCCGGACGATGCCGAACTTGCGAAGCTCGCAGAGACCCTCAAGGTCAACATCCGGATCGTCGGATGCGGCGGCGGCGGGTCCAACACGATCAACCGTTGCGTGGAGGAGGGCATCCAGGGCGCGGAGATGTGCGCCATCAACACGGATGCGAAACATCTGCTCACGATCCACGCTCCGCGCAAGATCCTCATCGGCCGCCGGGCCACCAAGGGCCTCGGCGCGGGCGCCCGCCCCGAGATCGGGGAGGAAGCGGCCCGAGAGAACGAAGAGGAGCTGCGACAGTTCCTCAACGGTGCGCACATCGTCTTCATCACGGCGGGCATGGGCGGCGGTACCGGAACCGGTTCCGCGCACCTGGTCGCTCGGATCGCGAAGGAAGCCGGCGCACTCACGATGGGCGTCGTCACCCTCCCATTCGCCGGCGAAGGGTCCGCACGCATGGAGCAGGCCCGCGACGGGCTGGAGCGCCTGCGTCGTGTCTGCGACACCACGATCGTCATCCAGAACGACAAGCTCCTCGAACTCGTCCCCCGGATGCCTCTCGACTCCGCCTTCAAGCTGGCGGACGCGGTCCTGATGACCGCGATCAAAGGCATCACGGAGATCGTGACCAAGCCCGGCCTCGTCAACCTCGACTATGCCGACATCCTGACCGTCATGAAGGACGGCGGGGTCGCCTTGATCGGGCTCGGCGAGAGCGAGAGCGCCACGGACCGGGTCACCGAAGCGGTCACCGAGGCCCTGACCTCCCCGTTGCTCGGGTCGGTCGAGCTGAAGGACGCCACCGGCGCCCTCGTCCGCGTGATCGGCGGTCCGACGATGACCGTCAGTGAGGCCGAGAAGGCCGCGGCCCTGGTCGGGGGAAAGATCTCGAAGCGCGCCCGCATCATCTGGGGCTGCTCGGTCGAGAACTCTCCGGAGCTGGAGAACACCATCAAGGTGCTCCTCATCATCACGGGCGTCCGCGCGCAGAGCCTCCTCGGACAGAAGGGAGGCTACGCCGCCGGTGAGTCCGAGGAAGTCATCGACCTCGTCCGCTAGGCCGCGCACGAACCGACCCCGCTACCTCGGTCTCGAGGTGGCGGGGGAACACCTTCCGACCCTATCGCCCCGAGACTGGGAGGTGGCGGTCCGCCGCCGGCTCGAGCGGGCCGGACTCGGCAGCACGGGGTTCCGGCTGATCCGCTCGGAGGGCCGGTACGCTGTAGTGGAGATCGAACACCGGCAACTCCCCGCCGTCCGTTCCGCCTGGGCGAGTTCGCTCTCCCCCGAGGAAGGGGCTCCCATGGTGACCGTCCGGACCTGGGGGACGCTCGTCGGTGCCAAGGCATGGCTGAGGTGGAGGGCGCGCGAGCTTTCTCCCGGGGGTCCCCGGACCCCCTCGCGGCGAGCCTAGGTGAACGAGACGGCGAACTGCGCCACTTGGATCGTGAAGCTCTGCAACCCGGTGGTCGGCAAGGAAATCGTCACGGTTCCGAGCGACCCGCCCGGCGCGTAGGGTCCCAGGCAGGCAGCCTTCGCCGCCGGGGAGCAGGAGACGTGGCCGGCGAACGCCGGAAGGTTGGCAAAGTAGTTCACCCACGCGATGGCGTAGGGCGTGTTCACGACGACCGTGACGGCACCGCCGGGCGATAGGCTGAACAGGTTCGCCGGGAGGGCGAACGATTCCACCGAGACCAGACGCAGGAGCACGTCCACCGTCGAGATCCCGGCCGTCGTACCCGGAGCTCCGACGAACGATGGAATCCACAGGCTCGCGCTGGTGCCCGTGTACGCGACCTGCGGTCCGTCGACCATGATGGGATTCCCTCCCGATTGGGCGAGGACCACGGCCCCTTCGTCGTACGCCACCTCGGCGACCGGTGCGTAGGTGTTTCGCAGGTGGACCACGAGTTCGGCGGACTGGCTGAACGAGAACGGCAGTTGGAGGGACTGGACGTACGGGCAGAGGAAGTTGGACGCCGTCTGGTTCGTGACCTGCCAGTGCGTGCCGGGGTTGTGCACGCTCGGGTTGTTGAAGGCGGTGGAGTTGTTGTAGAACTGGTACAGGTGCGCGTTCTGGCTGTTCAAGATCGTGTTGGTGACCCCCGTCAACACGTTGCTGAATCCGAGGGTCCCGTACGGGCAGGTCACGGACGTCGCGTTGCCGGCATCGAACCCGGTGAAGTAGGTGTAGATCTTGTCGCCGCCGCCCGGCGTCAGGGAGAGCGTGTTGTAGGCGCCGATGATGCTGAAGTACTCCGTGTTGCCGCCGTTCGTGGGAGTACCGATGATCAGGTTGTTGTTCCCGACGATGTTCACCTTGATGGTATTGCCCCCCGCCGTGAGCCCCGCCAGGTTGATTGTGTTGAAGCTGCCCGTGACGTTGATCGTGATGGGCGTGCTCCCCCCACTCCCTTGCGGATTGAAGCTGTTGTGATTCCCGTAGAGCGTCAAGAAGACGTGGAAGCCTTGCAGACCCGAGATCGTGATCGTGGAACTGTTCGTCGAGTAGTTCAGGCCGACGAACGCCGAGCCCCCCTGGAGCGAGACGGAGTATGCGAGGTTGTTCCCCGCTGAAAAGTTCCACTTGAGATTGTACTGGCTGTTGAACCCGCCGCACGTCATCGTGCTCGCCGGGGCGACCACGCACACCCCGGCGGGCTTCGGGAGGTTCGCGACCTTCGAGATCCCGAATCCGAGCGGGGGGTGGAATCCGGTAGGTCCGGCCAAGGTGTACGAGACGCTCGAATTCGCCCCCAGGAACACCTTGGTGGTCGAGTTCACGCTCCCAATGGTGCTGGAGACGGTCGACCCGTCCTGGGACGCGAAGGGAGGGGCGCCGTCCGACCCCAGCGTAATCGGCTGGGAAACCTCCGCGCCCGGTTGACCGTCGGCGGCCGCCTTCGTGAGCGTCGCCTGCAGCTGGCCCACCTGATTCTCGACCAGGATGTCGTGGTTCAGGTCGTTGACCGACATCTGGTTCGGTAGCGTCGTAGTCAGATAGGTCGCGATGAACGTTACAACGAGCAGGAGACCGAGGATGGTAGCGACCGCTGCTACCTGCGCCCGGCGTCCACGACGACGCCAGCGACGTGCCGCACCGCGGCGGGCGAGCCGGGATCGGGCTCGGGACACGCGGACAACGTGGGCGTCCGGGCCAGCCGTGGAGGAATCGAGTGGAATCCAGCGCATGGGCCTGTCGGGGATGTAACTAGCTCGGGTCGCCGTATTAATGGCTATGGCTGCCCAAGAGGCGGCCCACCACGGCGGAGCGGCGCCCCGCGGGGCTTCCGCGTATCTTATCTCTCGCCCAACCTCCCCGTTGGGGGTACGGACGGTGTCGTCCGAAGAAGGATCGTCGACGCGGATCGAGCGCGCCTTGCTTTCGGTCGACGACAAGTCCGGCCTACCGGGTCTCGCGCGGGGGCTTTCCGCGCTTCAGGTCGAGCTATGGGCCACGGGGGGAACCCGCAAGGCCCTGATCGACGGTCACGTTCCAGTTCGACCCGCCGAGGACCTCACCGGCATCGCCTCGTGGTTCGGAGGTCGGATCAAGACCCTGCACCCGGCCATTCTGGGCGGGATCCTCGCTCCCCGCACTGACGCCGGGCGCCGCGAGCTCGCCGAGCACCAGATGTTGCCCTTCGACCTCGTGGTCGTGAACTTCTACCCGTTCGAGCGCCACCTCAGCGAGCACCCGGAGTCCCGGGAGCGCGAGGAATACATCGACATCGGCGGGGTGACGCTCGCGCGCTCGGCCGCGAAGAACCATGCGTGGGTCACCGTGCTGACCGACCCGCGGGACTATGTTCCTCTCCTCGAGGAGCTGCGGGCGAGCGCAGGTTCGGTCTCGGCCGCGACCCGGCTGCGTCTCGCGGTCCGCGCGTTCGAACGCTGCACCGAGTACGACGCTGCCATCGCCCGGGGACTGGGGGTTAGCGGCGGCGCGGCGGACGGGTTCCCCGAGGAGGTCGTGTTTCGACGCGAACCGCTCAAGCTGCGGTACGGTGAGAACCCGCACCAACGCGCCGCGTCGTACGGGACCGTCAGTCCGCCTGGAGCGGGGCTTCGGCCCGCGCCGTTCGCGGTCGTGAAGGGTGATGCGCTCTCGTTCACGAACCTGCTGGACATCGACACGGCCCTCGGGATCGTCGCCGAATTCCCCGGTCCGAGCGCCGCCGTCGTGAAGCACGCCACCCCCTGCGGCGTCGCTTCGGGCGCGACCTTGGGCGAGGCGCTCGAGCGGGCGATCGCGACCGACCCGATGGCTCGCTACGGCTGTGCGATCGCCGTGAACCGCCCGTTCGGGCCGGACGACCCGGCTGCCCTCAAGGGGGTGTTCGTGGACCTGCTCGCCGCCCCCGAATTCGACCCGGCATCCCTCGAACCGCTCGGCCACCGCCCCAAGCTCAAGCTCGTTCGGACCGACCCACCGCGGCCGGACCAGCCCCGCTGGGACGCAAAGAACGCGCTCGGCCGGCTCCTGCTACAGGAGTCCGACCGTCGCGACCTCCTCCCCACCGATTTCAAGCTCGTCACGACCGCAACGGCGACCGAGGAGGAACGATGCGCCCTCGACTTCGCTTGGCGCGTCGTGCGGCACGCCAAGTCGAACGCGATCGTACTCGCGCGGGGTTCCCAGACCGTCGGGATCGGCTCGGGTCAGCCCACCCGGGTCAAGTCCGTGGAGCTGGCGGTCGAGGTCGCCGGCGAGCGGGCCCGGGGGTCCGTGCTCGCCTCGGATGCGTTCTTCCCGTTCTCCGACGGGGTCGAGGTCGCCGCCCGGGCCGGCGTCCGCGCGATCCTGCAACCCGGCGGAAGTCTCCGCGACCCGGACGTGATCGCCGTGGCGGAGAAGGCCGGGATCGCGATGTATTTCACGGGCTGGAGGGTGTTCCGCCACTGACTCCGGCGGAGAACGCCTACCGGGTAGCTACGCGAGTCACTTTCCCAAACCTCGCCCGCGGATTTCGACCCGGCCGTCGAGTCGGGACCGGCGCGGGTCAGGCGTCGCTCGGGCCAGGCGACCATCCCGATACCTGCGCCCAATCGTGGGCCTGTGCGAGGATGGACCAGACCGCCGGTTCCTTCGCACGGACGTACCCTTCGCGATCCTCCCGAAACCGCGTCGCCAGCTCCCGCTTCGTCCGGGCATACTCCCTCGCCACCTCCGCATGCGTCCGGAGATAGTCCCGCAACAGTAGGTTCAGTTGTTCGTCGAAACTGCCGACTTTCCGAACGTGGAGGTGGGTCCGACGGGTTCCGGAAGGCTCGCGAAAGTATCGCTTGGTGCGGTCCCGATTGTCTTGACAGTAGACGAATCCGAGGGCTTGGAGGGGGTGACGGAACGGGTCGCCGGGTTCCAGGTTCGCGACGGACACCTGGACGTCGATGACGGATTTCGCGTCCAGACCCTCTACCGCGGTGGAGCCGACGTGGTCAATGCGCAAGGCGATGGGACCCAGGGCCGAGCGAAGACTCGCGCCGATGCGGCGGAACTCCTCCGCCCAACGCGCGTCGAACGGGACGATGACGATCGGGTCCTCGACTCCGACCACGCGCGCCGGTTTCCCGGAGCGGTCATAACACTTCCACCTTCGGCATGCCATTTTGGCCCTGGGGGAGCGGGCATCGAGTGAATCCTCAACGACCCGGGTCCCAGCTCGCCTCCTTGGAGCCTCAGTTTTTGGCGTTCCGGTCAGCGTCGGTCTCAAGCGGTGCCTGCAACACGAATCCGGACGCAGTCGACCTACGGGGGCAGTCTTCGAACAACAGCCACGCCTCCTTCGTTCATCCTCGACCCACGGCAACTTCTTGCCAAGGCCACGCGTGGTCGATCGCAAGACCGAGCGGCGGAGGCCGAGAGGATGATTCGTGGGCAACGCGCGACTCGCGATGTCACGATTTGGGCGTCGCGGAGACGGCGGGTCGCGCGCTACTCGCACGGGACCGCGTGCCGGTGAAGTGGCGACGCAAGATCGTCCGGAACTCGACCGGACCGATCAGACCGACCTCGCGTCCCTTCTCGTGTCCCGACTCGAGGAACAGGAAGGTGGGGATCGAGTGGATCCCGTAGGAACGGGCCGCTCCGGCGGCCTCGTCGACGTTCACCTTGGTGAACTTCACGCGGCCGGCCATCTTCGCGCTCAACTCGCGGATCATCGGTTCGGTGATCCGGCACGGGGCGCACCAGTCGGCATAGAAATCGACGACGACGGGCAGTTGGGAGTGAACGACCTCCGCGTCGAAGGTAGCATCGGTGACCCGTACCGGCTGGGAACGCAGCGACAACCTCGTCCTTCCGGTTCGGTTCGAACCCCCGCCCTGCTTTAAACATGTGCTTCGTCCGGCGGTGCACTTCCCGTGCCGGCCCGCGCACCGACCTCGATCCCGGCCCTTTCTCCGAGGGTCGGCCGTGCGCTCGTTCGTTGGTTCCACCGCCACCGTCGCCCTCTGGCGTGGCGCCGGGACCGCGACCCGTACCACGTCTGGGTGGCCGAGGTGCTACTTCAACAGACCCGGGTCGCGCAAGCCGAACCGTACTACGAACGGTTCATCCGCGCCTTCCCGAACGTCCGTGCGCTGGCGGCCGCCCCGCTCGAACGGGTCCTCAAAGTCTGGCAGGGGGCAGGGTACTACGCCCGGGCGCGTCAATTGCACTCCGCCGCGCAAATCCTCGACCGCGAGCGCTCCGGACGGCTCCCATCGACCGTGGCCGAGCTCGAACAGCTCCCCGGAGTCGGGCCGTACATCGCTCGGTCGGTCGGAGCCCTGGCCTTTGGGGTTCGAACGGTGGCTCTCGAGGCCAACGGAGTGCGGGTGAGCGCCCGATGGCTCCGGGAGAGCGGCGACGTGCGAACCGAGCGTGTCCGTCGACGGCTCGAACGCGCGCTCTTCTCCACGCTCGGTACCGCTCCCCCCGGCATCTTCAACGAGGCGCTGATGGAGCTCGGAGAGACCGTCTGCGTTCCTATCGCCCCCCGATGCGAACGATGCCCGGTCCGTTTCGCCTGTCGGGCCACGGCGGAGCTCGAAGATCCGAGCTCGATCCCGCGACGTCCTCCCACCACCCGGCGACCCCACGTGCGAGCGGCGGTCGTGGCCCTCGAGGACGCGAGAGGGCGCTGGCTCGTTCAGCGTCGAGCTCCCCAGGGGCTCCTCGGAGGGCTCTGGGAGTTCCCGGGGGGAAAGATCGAGGGTCGGGAGTCGGCGGAGCACGCGGCGGAGCGCGAGCTCCGAGAGGAAACCGGGGGGCGCGCCTACGCGTTGGAGCCGGTCGCCGTGGTGCGTCACGCGTACAGCCACTTCTCGGTCGACCTCCACGTCTTCCGGGGCCGGGCCCGACCCCCGGTTCCCCGGACGCGCGAGGGACGGCGGTGGGTCACGCCCCCCGAACTGCTTCGGCTCGCGATCCCGAAGGCTACGGAGAAGGCGGTCGCCGTGCTCCGGCGCCGAACGTCGGGTACAGCTTCCCGGGATTCATTATCCCGTCCGGGTCGCACGCGCGCTTGACCGCCGCGAGAATCTCGACCGCCGGACCTCCGAGCTCCCGGGCGAGGAACGACGCTTTGAGACGCCCGATCCCGTGTTCCGAACTCACCGTTCCTCCTAGCTCGAGTGCCGCGGTCAGGACCTCAGCACGGATTCGCTCGGCCAACGCGCTCCCCGGGTCCACCACGTAGTTCGGGTGCAGACTGCCTTCGCCGAGGTGGCCATAGAGGTAGAGCCGGGCTCCCGAGGAACGGCCGATCTCTTCGAGCCGTCGGACCAGCGCGTCGATCTGCCCGAGCGGAACCGCGATGTCCTCCCGCACTCGGATGCCCATCTGCCCGTCCAGGACCACGCCGCTCGCCCCCCGCAGCATCCAGAGCTGGTCGGCGTCGCCGAAGATCGTCGGAGAGGACGTGACCCCGACCGTGGCCAGCGCGGCCACTATCCGGGCGCGCTTCGCTGTGGTCTCGCTCGGCCTCTCGGCCTCCAGCTCGAGCAGAAGCAGAGGAACATCCGGGGTCCACTCAGCTTGGCGCGCCTGGGCGAGGGCGACGGCGGAGCCCCGGTCAATGAATTCGACCGCGGAGAGCCCGGTGCCCGGCTCCCGGGTGAGTCGTCGTGCCACGGCGGCGAGCGAAACATCGTCCCCGAGAGGAAAGACGAGCCCTTCGCGCAGGGCCGGTCGATGGGCCAGTCGCAGGGTAATCTCGGTGATGATGGCGAGCGTGCCCTCGCTCCCCACGATCAGGTGGAGGAGGTCCGGACCTACGGAACGCTTCGCGACTCGGGATCCGAAGCGGGATGCCTCCCCGCTGCCGAGCACGACCTCCAAAGCCCGGACCCAGGCGCGGGTAGGGCCGTAACGGAACGATCGGGGGCCGGAGGCGTTGGTCCCGACGTTCCCGGCGATCGTGCATGTGGTCCACGACCCGGGGTTCGGTGGGAAGAACAGTCCGGTCGGGCGCAACGCTTCCTGCAGGTCCCAGTTCCGGAGTCCGGGGCCGACTCGGGCCCAGAGCTCGTGGGCTTCGACCTCGATCACCGCATTCCAAGCGCTGAGGTCGACCACGACGCTTCCGTCGGCCGGCACGGATTCGCCATCCAGCGACGTCCCGGCGCCGCGGGGAACCAGGGGAACACGGTTCCGGCGCGCCCACCGGACGAGGGCGACGACATCCTCCGCGTCGACGGGGGCGACGACCGCTCGAGGGGATCCCTCGAGGTGGGAGGCGTCGCGCCGGAACGGCTCCACCTCCGACGGATGACTGCGCACGGAGCCCCGAACCGCGGATTCCAACCGGTCGCGCTCGGGAGCCATCACGGCCGGGCAGCCCGACCGGAGCCTTACCGATACCGGCGGGGGCTGCAGTTACGGACCGGAGCGGGCCGGGGTCGCGAGCTTGGATTGCGCCGCCGCGCTGACCGCCAGTACGAAGTCGCGGATCGCGAACGGACGAACGACCACTGTCACGGCCCCGGCCGCGCGCGCCCTCGACTCGAGCGAACCGCCCGCGGGCGGCAGGATTACTAGCGCGCGTAGTTCCGGGTGCGCCTTCAGGGCCGTGGGAAGGTCGCGCTCCCAGCCTTGGGCTTCGGATTCCGCGTCGACGACTAGGACGCTCGGTTCGGGCACGGACGGGAGCGCCACGAGGTCGGCGAGCGTGGCGACCTCGTGCAGGACCGAGCACCGGTGCAGTCGCAAGAGGCCGCGAAGAAGGAGTCGGGTGTCCTCGTTCTGGCCCCAGAGGACCGCGCGAACCCCGGCCGCCGCCGGCCCGTCGGTTGTCGGGCGGCCGAGAGCGCCCTCCGCGGAGGCTACCCACGAACCCAGGGCCGTCATCTCAAATTGGTCCGAATCGGTCGGGGTATCGGCTCGACCTTAAGAAAGGAGCGTAGGCGCTGAGATTTCGCTGTGAAATCGCCGCATCGCCCATCCTCCGGGGCCCCGGATAACTATATAGTGTGTGTTGCTAATAGGTAGATGGCCTCGGGCATCGGCGGCGGCGTCTCTTGGTGGCACCGTCCAAGAGACCAGGGGTCGCCCCGCCGGTGCCTCCCTTTTGGCTTCGCGTAGAACGATAGCTTCTTTTGGGGCCGAGCCGACGGCGCACCGATGGTCGCCTTCTTCGGCCCGTCCGAACAGGACAGGGAGCGCCTTCGCGCGACGGTCCAGTCGCTCGGCACGACGAGCGTGCCGGGGCTCGCGGCCGCCCTCTCCTGGCGTGAACGGAAGGCCGAGAAGCTTCTGGCCCAGGAGCTCGCTCGTCCCAACACCCCGCTCGTGTACGAGCCGGCCCGTCGGGTCGTGCGCTGGGCGAGAGCCCCCCCCACGGTCGCCCCGGCGCGGGAGGCACCCATGGTTCGTCCGAGGGTCGTCGACCTGCCAGCCCGAGCTCCCCGGGCGCCGGCCCCCGTTCTCACGGGCACGACGTTGAAGACGCTGTGTCCCTCCTGTCATGTCCCCCTCATCCCCACCGGTTCATCGAGCCTCGCGGTCTGCCCGCAGTGCGGACGACTCGCCTCATCCCGCGGTGGAGACGCCGAGGGCGCGGCCGCTCCCGGCGCCGGTAATGCGAAGGACATTCCGGACCGTCGCTCGCAGGAGCTGTTCGCCGCCTACGTCTCGTCGAAACCGATGCAGTGCCCGAAATGCCGCACGCCGTTGCGGCATCGCGGGCTCAGCGAGTACACCTGCCCGAACTGTGCCCAGACCGTGAAGTTCCCCAAGGCCGTGGAGATCGCTGCCCCGGCGCCCGCGCCGCCCAGCGGCCCGGCCTAGAACGCTACTGCGGCCCGGACCTCGTTCACGATCGAGCTGTCCTCGATCGCCGCCGCGAGCCGCTCGATGTCCGCGGCCGGACTGCGGTCGCGCGCCCACGGCGCCACGCGGGTGCGCAGCGCGCGCAGGGCGGCCTCACTGCCGCGTCCTCCCGAGCGGGGACGACGGAGCTCGAGCGCCTGTCCGGCCACCATCCACTCGACCGCGAGGACCCGGCGGGTGTTGGTCAAGATCCGTCTCAATTTCGCGCCGGCCCAGGGACCCATGGAAACGAAATCCTCCTGGTCCGCGGAGGTCGACAGGCTCGCGGCGCTCGCGGGATGGACGAGCGTCTGGTTCTCGTTCACGAGCGCCGCGGCCAGGTACTGGGGCACCATGAACCCGGAGCTCACGCCCGGCTCGGGAGCGAGGAATGCCGGCAGGCCCCGGTTCAGCGCCGGATGGACGAGGCGGGCGATCCGTCGCTCGGAGAACGCCGCGATGTACTGGACCGCGATCGCCAGGGTGTCGAGCGCGAGGGCCAGCGGCTGGCCGTGGAAGTTGCCGCCGTTGACGAACTCATCGCCTTCGAACACCACCGGGTTGTCGCTGACGGCGTTCAGCTCGGCGGCCGCGACCCGTGCGCCGAAATCGAGCGCCAGCTGGACGGCCCCGAGGACTTGCGGGATGCATCGGAGAGTGTACGGGTCTTGGCCCGACCACTTCTTTCGGATGGTCGCGAGGTCGCTCCCGTCCAATAATCGCCGCATCGAGTTCGCCACGGCCCGCTGTTCCGGGGAGTTCCGCACTTCCCCGAGACGGTCGTCCAGCGACTCCGGACTCCCCTGGAGCGCGTCGTAGGAGAGTGCGGAGGCGATGAGCGCAGTAGCGAGCGCCTCCCGGCCGTCCGCGACGGCGAGGCAGAGATACGAGGCCATCAGGGCCGTTCCGTTGAGCAGGGCGACCCCTTCCTTCTCCGCCAGTTCGAGCGCCGCGATGCCCTCGCGCCGCAGGGTCTCGTGGGCGGGCTCGAGCTGGACCGGGCCGCGGCCGACGAACAGGCCCTCCCCGGCCAGGGCGAGCGCGAGGTGCGCGAGCGGGGCGAGGTCGCCCGACGCCCCCACCGACCCCTGCTCCGGAATCCACGGAACGAGACCGCGATTGAGGAACTCGACCAGCCGCTCGAGCACGTCGACGCGGACTCCGGAGTGGCCTCGCGCCAGGGAATTCAGCCGCACGAGCATGATCCCCCGCACGACGTCGACCGGTAGGGGCGGGCCGGTGCCGCTCGCGTGACTGCGCACGAGGGAGATCTGGAGTTCCCGTGCCTGGGCGCGGGGGATCGACCGGTCGGAGAGCGCGCCGAATCCGGTCGTGACGCCGTAGATCGGTCGGTCCGAGGCGACCGCGCGCTCGACGATCCGTCGGCTGGCCGCTACCGCGGTGCGTGCCTCGGCGGTGAGGGAGACCCCGCAGTTCCCTCGGGCCACCGCGAGGAACTGCTCGAGGGTCAGCGACCGACCGTCCAGAGGGAGCGTTTCGGTCATCGAGGGCCCGCGAACCCGCGCTGCGGCCGGGGGAACCCCCGAGGCAAGTCTACGCCGAGACCGGGACGACGAGATCGCCGCCGGACTTCTGCATCGACGGCTGCTTCTTGGTCTTCGCACCCTTCGTCTGCCAAAAGACCTCGGCGAAATCCTGGACCAGCTTCAGCAGCTCTTGGGCATCGGCCGCGGCGACTCCCTGCCGGCACTTCGACGCCTGCTTCATGATCTTCCACACGAGCTCGTGGGCCTGCGGGAACTGCTTGGCATGGTCCGGCGTGAAATAATCCCCCCAGATCACGCGGACCTCGTGCTTCACGCGCTCGGCGTGCTGTTCCTTGACCGCGGTGTAGCGCGACATCTTGGAGACGTAGGCCGCCCGTTCCTCCAACTTCGCCTCCGGCGCGGGGTGGGCCAGCTCTCCGATCAACTGGTCCATCCGAAGCACGG
>Ga0316363_10001602_pt1 | contig 19301 bp, 21 predicted proteins | sample Sb_taG_3_FD_200459 | JGI IMG/M metagenome (GOLD analysis project Ga0316363, IMG submission 200459) | Peat soil microbial communities from Weissenstadt, Germany - Sb_50d_a_PC metaG (v2) (version 2) | ecosystem: Environmental > Terrestrial > Soil > Wetlands > Peat | place: Germany: Weissenstadt...
ATGATGACCTTCCTGCGTAAACTTGGAGTCGGCAGATAGGAGAAAGTGAACATGCCCAATTGGGTTTGGGGAGTGGCATTCCTTGTAGCCTATGTGGTCTTGACGCAATGGCTACTGCCAAAACTAGGCGTTCCTACCTGAAGGAGCCAAGGTCGCGCCGAGTCTCGGCGCAAGATTGTTTCGACGGTCGACACTCCGGAGAACCATGACAGCAATAGTGCAGATTGAATTTCGCGAGAGCCTGTTGTCAATCCGCGATGAGATCCTCCAGTCGCTTGGACATCCGGTAATCTCTGCTCTAGGTTCGCGTGCTGCGCGAAGTCTCGATCTCTCGCATGAATCAGTCGGTGTTGTTCTGATCGGGCACGGAGCACCTTGGAAAGAACGATGCGACCTTGCCGCGTATTTCCGAGAGATCATGCCTGGGGTTCCCATTGTGGCGTCCCTTCGTCGGCAGGACAAAGATGTGATCGGAGCAGATTACAATTTACCGGCAGACAATCCGCCTCTGTGGGTGAGAACAGTCAGACAGGCCCTGACGGGCGTAGCGTAGATACTCCTCCTCCGCTTGATATCCCTGACCATTCCTAGGGATGTCGCCTGGATCACGGGCAAGCGGGAAGTAATCCCAAGGTAAGAGTTGCCGACCATACACCCAGAACCGATCTGTCGTTTCCCACAAAACCGGTTTCGGGGCGGCGTATCAGTTTTGCGGATAACCGCTACCGATGAAACCTGGCGTTGCGGGTGCGTGTAGCGAGGCCTAGAATGTAAACAAAATAATCTACTGACACCTCAGTTGGAGGTGCCCGTACGCGGAGGGAACTATGGCCACCGCTCCTCGCTTTCCCGGGATACGGGTCACCGCAAACGGAAACCAGCTCGTCTCCTACCACACCGAAACACGAATTGCCGATGCTGGCGTGTTCTACCCGATTACGCCTTCGACCGAAGGGGGAGAACTCTACCAGCAGTCCTTCGCTGAAGGCCGGCTGAACGTATTCGGCCGTAACACGCTGGCCGTCGAAACAGAAGGAGAACACGCGGCTCAGGGCGGAGCTATCGCGCACTCGGTATGCGGAAAACGTGTCGTTAATTTCACGTCCGGCCAGGGAATCCTGTACGGCGTGGAACAGTACTACCACGCCCCGGGCAAGTGCTCGACGATGGTCCTGGAAGTCGTCGCCCGGGCGCTAACCAAGCACGCGCTCAACGTGCACTGCGGCCACGACGACGTCTATGGCGCGCTCGACACTGGATGGATCATCCTGTTCGGCAAAGACGCGCAGCAAACCGCCGATCAGGCGCTCATCTTGCGCCGCGTGACGGAGCTGAGTTTAACGCCCGGCATGAACGTCCAGGACGGTTTTCTCACCTCGCACCTGGAGCGGACCTTTTATAAGCACGAGTCGGAACTGATCCGCGAATTTCTCGGTGCGCCCGACGACATCATCGACTGCCCCACCGAGAGCCAGCGCATCCTTTTCGGGCCGACCCGCCGCCGGGTGCCGCAGATGATCGATCTCACCAACCCCGTGCTGCTCGGGCCGGTGCAGAATCAAGAGCACTATATGCAGGGCGTAGCGGCCCGCCGAAACAACTTTACCGAGCCCATCCTGCGCTTCCTCGAAGATTCATACGCTGAGTTCGCGAAGCTGACCGGCCGCCATTACGGCTTGATTACGCAATACAAAACCGGCGATGCGGATACTGTGTTCGTGTCGTTGGGATCGGCCGCGGAGAACATTGAAGCGGCGGTCGACTATCTGCGCGAGCACAGAGGCGCAAAGGTCGGCTCGATTCACCTCAACGTCATTCGGCCGTTCCCTGAAGCCGCCGTCGTCACGGCGCTCGCGGGCAAGAAGAATGTCATCGTGCTCGAACGTACCGATGAGCCGATGGCCGGCGATAACCCCATGGGCCGCGACATCCGGACTGCGCTCAATAAGGCCTTGCGGATCGATGGCAATCCGGTCCCCGAGGGACTGCCTGCGATTACTGCTGGCCAGATGCCGCGCCTCTTCTCCGGCATCTACGGCCTGGGGTCGCGCGATTTCCGGCCGGAACATATTCTGGGCGCCTACGAATTCGCCACGGGCGCTCGCTCCCGCCAGGACGGCAAGCGAGCGGCGGACGGAACGCCGTTCTTTGTGCTGGGCATTGATCATCCGTACGCGGTGACGTCCGAGGAAACTCCGTCGCTTCTGCCCGAGGGTGCGGTCGCGGTGCGTTTCCATTCCATCGGAGGCTGGGGCGCGATCACGACCGGTAAGAACCTGGGCGCAATTATTGGCGATCTGAACGACCTGCTCTACGACCGCGACAGGATTGTCGATGAACTGGGCAATCCCAAAGAGATTATTCACGTCAGCGCCAATCCCAAGTATGGGTCGGAAAAGAAGGGCGCTCCCACGGCTTATTTCATGGTTGCCGCGCCGGAGCGCATCCGGGTGAATTGCGATCTTCGCCACGTCAACGTCGTGCTGTGCTGCGATCCCAAAGCTTTCACCCATACCAACCCGCTCGACGGAATGTCCGCGTTCGGCTGTCTGGTGTGGGAATCCGACGAGGAAGGTGAGCAGGCCTGGGAGCGGTTGCCGCTGTGGGCGCGCCGGCAGATTATCGACAAGAAGATCCATGTCTTCACCTTGCCCGGCTTCCAGATCGCGCGCCAGGCGACCGATCGTGCCGACCTTCAACTGCGCATGCAAGGCAACGCTTTTCTGGGCGCGTTCTTCCGGGTCTCGCCGCTCCTGGCGGACTTCCGCATCACCACGGAGCAGTTCCGCGAGGTCGTCCACCATCAGTATGTGGAGAAGTTTGGGCGGTTCGGCGAGGCGGTGGTCAAATCGAACATGGAAGTCATGACGCAGGGCTTCGAGCGGGTTCGCGAGATTCGCGTGGGCGAAATGGAGGCTCGCGACCGTTCCTCGTTGCGCGGAGAAGCGCTGCTGCCCGTCATCAGTGGTGGAGACGGCGGCGACTGCCACGCCGGATGCCGTTCCGTTCCCGTTCCTGCCACCCAGCACGAACGCACGCCGGTGACGCAAGTCGCGACCTTTAATGCCGCATTCCGCGCGGGTCTCGGCTACAATCAGCCATCCACGGCCTATGCCTCGGTCGGAGTGATGGCCGCGGGCACGGGCGACACCGCGTCCAAGTATGTCGCGCGCCGCGAGACGCCCCTCTTCATCGCCGAGAACTGCACGCAGTGCATGGAATGCATCGTCGCCTGTCCCGACACGGCGATGCCCAACTGTTCGCAGGATCTGGCAACCATCCTGCACACCGCGGTCGCGCGTTACGTGACCGATCCCGGTGAGCGCTGGAAGATGCTGAGTTCCCTACCCGAGATCGAGAAGCGTACGCGCCAGATGATGCGGGATGCCGTGGCAAAGAATGCCGGCACGCCGCTGCCCCGTATCCTTCGCCAGGTCACCGGCGAGGTTGACGGATTTTCCGACGAAGCCAAGCGCCAATTCTTCGCCATCATCGACCAGGTTCCGATGGCCTTTCAGAAAGTGAATGCCATCTTCTCCACTCCGGAAAGAAAGAGTCCGGGCGGCGGCGGAGTCTTCTCCATCTTTGTCTCTGATCTGTGCAAAGGCTGTGCCGCGTGCGTGACCGCGTGCGGCGAGCATGAGGCCTTGAAGATGGTGGAAGAGACGGAGGTAGTCAATGGCGAACACGAGACCGGGACTGCGTTCCTGAATCTTCTTCCCGATACGCCGCAGAAATATCTCGGCCTGTACAACGATCAGCGGCCGCAGGACTCCAAGACGGCGACACTCCGCAATCTGTTGATGGTCCGGCGCAACTATGACGCGCTCGTTTCCGGCGACGGCGCTTGCGCGGGCTGCGGCGAGAAGAGCGTCCTGCGGGCCATAGCTGCGGTGACCGAAGCCTACATGCGGCCCCTTTATCACGCCAAGGCCGACCGGCTTCAGGCGAAGGCTGCCGAACTGGAGAAATCAGGCGTCCAGAAGTTGGCCGCGCTCAAAGCGAGAAATCGAGACGAATACGACCTGCTGCGGCAGGCGGTGGCGCATTTGCTGATGGGGTTGGGCGGTGAGGATGAGAAAGACACCCAGGCCCGCATCACGCGCCATGGACCGATCTCAGACCGGGAAGTGATCGACACGATCGTGGCTGTTCTGCTGCAAGAGGCTTTCAATCACAAAGACTTGCAGTCAGTCGACGGGCGCCTGGCCAACGGGATGTGCGTCATGGCAATGGGCGCGCACACCGGCTGTAACACCGTTTACGGGTCTACGCCGCCCAACAACCCGCACCCCTATCCCTGGATGAACTCGCTCTTCCAGGACGGCGTCACGGTCGCCTGGCTCATGGGGGAAAGCTTCATTGTCGATCACGCCCGCCGCTCCGTGGTTCCTGAGCGGCTTGCCGATGCACTGCTCGGCCGCGAAAAAGATGTGATCACGCCGCGCGACTACTACGAGCTTGCCCACTTCAGCGACGCGTTGATGACCGATCAGGAAGTGCTTGAGCTGCCGAAGGTGTGGGCGGTGGGTGGCGATGGCGGCATGGGCGACATCGGCTACCAGAATACCTCGAAAGTGATTTTGCAGAATCGTCCCAACGTCAAAGTGCTCATGCTCGACACTCAGCTTTACTCCAACACGGGCGGGCAAAATTCCGATTCGACGCCGATGCTGGGCGGCAGCGACATGAACGTGTTCGGAGCCGCGACGCAGGGCAAAAGCGTCGAGAAGAAGACCGTTGCCGAGACGTTCTTGGCCGGACACGGATCGCCCTTCGTCGCCCAAATCTCAATGGCCAACGCGCCCAAGTTCTACCGTGCCATTCTCGACGGCCTCGAATATCGTGGGACCGCGTTCCTGCAATGCTTCACGACCTGTCAGCCGGAACATGGAGTGGCCGACGACATGGCCCTGGCTCAGGCCCAGCGCGTGCGCGATTCGCGCGGCGCGCCAGAGTTCGTTTTCAACCCTCGACTCGGAGAGACTTACAAGGAATCCCTCGATCTTAAGGGCAATCCCTCCTTGGAAACAGATTGGTACGAGACAAAGTTCAAAGGCAGCGGCGAGCCTTACCGCTACACGGTTGCCCATTGGTGCAGCACCGAGGCCCGATTCCGCAACCACCTGAAGAAAATTAAGAAGGAGAACGTGGCCAACCTGATCCCGCTGGAGAATATGCTGGTCCGCATCACCCAGCAGGACGTTGTCTATCGCCGATGCTTAAACGCCGAGCACCGTGCCTTCGTCCCCGATTTTGGCGTCTACATCAAAACCCAGGGATCGAACGGAGACGTGGACCACTGGGCGATTTCAAGACAACTTGTGCTCTTTTGCGTGGAGCGTCGTAAGGCGTGGCGGATGCTGCAGAGCAAGGTGGGCGTTGACAACCGGGAATACCACGCCCAGCGCTCGATCCTGTCCGACGTCGATACCGGCAAGATTTCAAAGGAGGAGCTGTTCGCGCGCGGGGAAGACCTGCTGAAGGAGCGCCTGCAACCCTCAGGCTCGGCGAAACCAGCCCAGAGAGACCCTCATCCGGTTCCGGCCACTTCGCAAGCCGCGATGCAATCTGGCTCGCGAGGTCTGTAGCGTACAAACAGCCACTATCTGGGTGGATGGGACCCAAGTAACGTGCACAATTCGCGGAGAAAAAAAGTGCAGGGAAATTTCTGTGGGAATCGGAGCCGCCGTGGGAAGAAGGCGGTTTGCGGGGGGTTGGGAGCTCCATCGGCTCTTGCCGCCCGTCGCGGGTGGATCACGAGCAACCCGGAAGTTGTGGGGTGAGACTGACTCACGCCGGGCCAGAAGTCGGCTTCGAGGGCGCTCCATTCGGCGACACGCATCTCTACGAGCCGCCCGCCGAAGTTCCCCGGTGCGAATGCGGCGGTCGGATTCGCCCGCACATCTGCTGGTTCGGTGAAGTGCCGTTTGAGTTGGATCGAATCTACGAGGCGCTGGACGCCTGCACCCTGTTCGTAGCCGTAGGAACGTCAGGCGTAGTCGAGCCCGCCGCGAGCTTCGTTGCGCAAGTCCGTGATCGTGCGCGGACAATCTACGTCGGACCGGAGCCTCCTGCGAACGCGTCCTCGTTTACGGAATGTTACGTGGGCAAAGCCGGGGAGGTATTGCCAAACTTGTTCACTGCTCCTGCTTGATCCCGATAAGACAACGGATTGGGCCTTTGACAAACCCATTTCAGTTCTTCTTGCGACTAGACTGATTCCAGAAGAAGGTCGCGGCCCCGGCGGTCATGGCTGACGTAAATAGCCTAGTGACGAATATCTTCACTTCATCGTCATCCGCCTCAAGATCGAAGATGACCAGCACGGCAAAGACGATAACGAGAACTGCAACGAATACTTTCGTGTTATCTCCGATTTTCATCCTGCCTTCCTAAACGGCCTCGTCACTTCCCTTGAACGGTCAGTCTACTCCCTGTTTCCGGTGAACTGAATCTCAGATGTGCTGTCTGGATCGCTACTTGGGCAACCGCGTCCATGGCTTCCAAGGAACCGACGGCCTAAAGCCATCTCAAGCCGTGATTCACTGAGATCTGAGCCATCGACGAAGCCTGATGGCCCAAGGGCTATCCGTCATCTGCCGGTAGCGGGGCTTCCCTGCTCTTGAACTCTTCGTTAAACCCGGCTATCAGGTTGTCCAGCTTGGCGAGTTGCCGCCCCAGATCCGTTGCATCGTGCCCAACCGCGTAGCGAGGTTCGCTACAGCATAGCCGCGTAGTCCAAGATCAAAAACCGTGGATGAACCCCATGCACCGCGAAGATAAATACTCCTGTTAGTCCGTCCGAGAACAGCAAACCACATTTCTAGAGCGGTCATTTTTCAAAACTCGCTTGCTAGTTTTTCAGGAACTGATTCCGACCGAGTTCTAGGACTCAGGATGCTTGACGTGCAGAAACCTGACCGGCGATCTGCCTACTCCACCATCACCGACTTCGCCAGATTTCTGGGCTGATCTATGTCACAACCGCGCCGCACCGCGATCTGATAGGCCAGCAACTGCAGCGGAACGATTTCCAGGATCGGCGATAGCTCTTCCGGCGCGGGCGGAATGTACAGCACGTGATCGGCGGCTTCCTTGATCTCTTCATCGCCTTCGGTGGCCAGCGCGATCACGACTCCGGAACGGGCTTTTACTTCCTTGAGGTTTGAGATCGTCTTTTCGTAGCGCACCATCGAGCCGGGGTTGTTCACATCTCGCGTCGCAATGACGACCACCGGCAGGTTCTCGTCAATCAGCGCGGAGGCGATGCATGCAATCGGAAGGGCTGTACGTCGCGGTGCGGTCAGGACTCTTGAGCCGAGAATCGTCCGCGTTTCCTGAAGGATTGCAGCCCCTCAGGGAAAACGGGATCGTTCAACACAATCATCTGGTTGTGAAAAACCATGCTGTCAACGCTCATCTTCCCTGCTGAAAAGCCAATCTCAATTGTTTTCCCGCCGAAGTACGGCAGCGTTTTGATCAAACCGTGCAAGACCGTGCATGGTATGGATACTCTTCCCTCGCGCTGGACCACGGCGTCCAATCTCTCTGACGTACCCTTCGCTGTGATCTCTACGTTTCTGACCGCGATGTTGAAAGCAATTGAATTGCTGTCGCTCGATTGGCCCGCCAGGCTGCGACAGGCAAGGTTCATTTCGGCAGCGTTCAAACTGAATTGGATTAGCACGTCGGCACCTCCCCTTGAGACACTGTTTACCAAACACCCTCTAAGCAACTGCAGTTTTTCCCGTCTGCACAACGTTCAATTCGATCGGCATACAGCGCAATAGCTCCATTACCATACTCTCCTCAGCCCAATAACCGCGCGCTTCCTTCTGGATCCAGTGTCGTACCAAACTCTCCGGCAGTGTGTCCTGCGTCGCGACGGCTGGACGTGTCAATCGTGTGGCACGATGGGAACCTGGAAGTCCACCACAAACAGTTTCGCAGCCACTCCGGCGACGATTCCGAGCGGAACCTGGTCACGCTCTGTGCCGCATGCCATGCTGTCACCCATCGCGGGTGAGAGTTCCCCGGCACGACTATCCATCAGTCAGAATATGACAGCGAACCAAGTCTCAGGTCCTCCCGATCACATGGTCCCAAACTTGAGTTATGGGCTGACTGCACGCTACAACAATGCCGAATCGGTGCGGCGTTTCGGCGGGCTCGACCCAGACTACTTCCCCAGTCTTAGCTTGATCGGCCGAGAGATCGGCCCCCTCGCAATTTGATAGTGAGCTCAACAGGGCTGCGATAAGGAATCAGATGAGCTGATTCCAGAAGTAATCCGCAGAGGCTGATATTTCTCGTGACAGCATCAACCTCAACCATTGCGTTTCCGGAGGGAATCTTCACATGGACGAGGTACTCGAGGTTGAAACACGAAATTTGCGCTTTTGGGGAGGACGCACTGCGAGGCTCCGCGACCAGCCAGGGCTCGGCGCTTATTCCGAGCCGGTCGTCCCCAACCGTGGGGAGAAGAGCCTATGGGACAAAACGAGCACTTTCCGTGTGAACCACCGAAGGACAATATCCAAAAGTGTCATGCAAACAGGTAATGTGGCCGTGTCGGGGCCCGACCTCCTGGCCTCACCGCGCTGCCCTTTCGAGACTTGTCCGGGTTTGTCTCACAAGGCACTCTGATTAAGTAGGACGCTGCGCTTCGCGGAAGTCGTCTGCGACCTCCGTGACGCGAGTCTCACGACGTATCTTCGGCCGTCCTGAATCCCCCGCCGTACAGCGCCGGTACGGCTCTGAGTGAGGTCACGAAGTTGTTTGATCTTCCTTCGCGCCGCCGAATTCTCTGCGTCGCGTATGCCCCATTCTCATTGCTAGCTCTAGTCGGCTGTCAAGTTTTTCAAGGCTCGTCTGTCGGCACCCATGCCGTGAATTCTGGCGGCTTGCCCCTAGGAGCAAGCAAAGGCTCCATACGATGAATTTCGGCGATGTAGCCGCAGGGACCACTCTTGGTCAAACTGGGACACTGATAGCAGTCGGCTCCGATGTTACGGTGTCCTCTGCGAATTGGAAGGCTGAGCGGTACACGGTAAGTGGCATCACGTTTCCTGTGACGATTCCGGCAGGAATAAAGGTTCCCTTCGTGGTGACTTTCGCTCCGCAAGCAACAGGCAGACACTTGGGCGTCGTTTCCTTCTTCAGCGACGCATTGAACTCTCCGATCACACAAACCCTGTCGGGGAATGGGATCCAAGTTCCGCACACGGTGAGTCTTTCCTGGGACCCGAGCGACTCGCCCGTGGTCGGCTATAACATTTATCGCGCCACACAGTCGGGGGACCATATGCCAAACTCAATTCGGCCCCGGAAGCTGGTACAAGATTCACAGACACTATGGTCCAGAGTGGTGCAACTTATTTTTATGTAGCCACCTCGATTGACGCCGATTCTGTTGAGAGCGCCTATTCCAACGAGGCCATCGCGGTGGTTCCTTCGCCCTGACCTAGAGCTGGCGACATTCAGATGAGCTAGTTGTCCGTGGAGGTCCAGTAGTGAAAACGACATTAACGATAATTTTAATAATCACAAGCAATTTGGCATTCGCGACCAATTACTACGTCGCCACCTCAGGCAGCGACAGCAATGCCGGCACATCCACGGGCGCAGCTTGGGCTACAATAAATCACGCTAACAGCGTAGTCGTTCCCGGCGACGTGGTGAACGTCGCGGCCGGGAGTTACTTCCAGAATGTCTCCACTACAACCAGCGGAACGCCGGGCTCTCCCATCACTTACATCTCAACCTCGCAATTCGAAGCGCGGATCACGGGGACCACCGATCCCACATGGAACAATACCGGTAGCTACGTCATTATCAAGAACTTCGACATCACTTCCAGCGTCTCCACCGTCAATGATGGAATCGACACTACAGGTACGTACAGCCAGATCATCGGCAACCGGGTGCACGATATCCAAGACTCAGACCATGCCGGAGGGGGAGCGATTTGGGTGGGGGCCGCGCACGTGACTGTCGACAGCAACTTCATCTACAACGTGGGGATTGGACTGAAGACTGCTCTAACGCACGGTGTCTACGTCAGCGCAACGACCTACACGCTGGTCGAGAACAATCTCATCATCGCAGTACAAGGCGGATACGGAATCCAGGAGTACGGCAATGGGGCCGGGCACATGATTGCCGTCAACAATACGATCGTGGCATCTCATGGCGGAATTGTGCTCGGCAGCGGCAACCCTAGCAACCCGAGCGATTACAACTTTATTGGCAATAACATCATTTATTCGAACGCATACAACGGCGGTGGCTACGGGATTTTGGAATGCTGTGCGAGCGGAGAGGTCGGTTCCCATCAAACATACACAAATAATTTGCTATACGAGAATACACCATCGAGTCTGTCCCTTGCTTACTCGGGCAATTCTCCGGTCGAGGAGGTAACGGCATCACCATTATTCGTTAACTATACCGGCGACCAGACGGGGCATTATCAATTGCAAGCAGGAAGCCCGGCCATCGACGCCGGAACCTCACTCGATGCTCCAAACCACGATATCCGAGGCGTTTTGCGCCCGCAAGGTTCTGCCTACGACATCGGAGCTTACGAGTTCAGTTCACCCCAAGCACCAACAGGTCTGACAGCGGCGGTTAAGTGAGCTTTGGTAGTCATCTATAATGGGAGACCTCAAAAGTGGGTGCTTCTGAGACCTGTGGAACGCAGTCGTTAACAGTGCACAATTTTTGAACTCCGGATGGATTTAGTGGCGTTCCGTGTATCGACGACCAATTGAGCTTCGTCGACGATCTTGCGATAGTCGTAGCTGGAGTGGTCAGTAACGATCAGCACGCAGTCGTACTCGCCCAGGTTTCCTAATAGCGCAGATTTCATTTGCAGATCATATTTTCTCCCCTTGCCGATGAATGGGATGTAGGGATCGTTGTAGCTGACCTGCGCGCCTTCTCTCTGTAGCAACTCAATAATGGTCAGCGCGGGAGATTCTCTGAGGTCGTCGATATCCTTCTTGTACGCTACACCTAGCATCAGCACGCGAGCTCCGTTCAGCGCCTTTTTTTGCTGGTTGAGCGCAGCCGCTACAGAAGCTACGACATGATAGGGCATGCCGATATTGATCTCGCCAGCCAGTTCGATGAAACGGGTGTGGAAATCCCATTCTTTGGCCTTCCAGGAAAGATAGAAAGGATCGACGGGAATGCAGTGCCCACCAAGCCCAGGTCCGGGGTAAAACGGCTGGAACCCGAAAGGTTTGGTAGCCGCGGCGTCGATCACCTCCCAGATATCCAATCCCATACGCAAGCACAGGAGTTTGAGTTCGTTAACCAGCGCAATGTTGACGCAGCGGTAGATGTTTTCCAACAATTTGGTCATCTCCGCCGCTGCAGGTGAAGACACCTGCACGGTCCGGTTGAAGATTGCCCCGTAGAGAGTGGTAGCAAGTTCCGCTGCTTGTGGATCCAATCCGCCCACTACCTTCGGAATATCCCTGCGCGCCACGGTAGTATTGCCGGGATCTTCTCGTTCCGGGGAGAAAGCTACAAAGAATTCGTTGGGCGTCTGATCTGAAACGCTATGCGGAGCGGCTTTCAGTCCTCTCCGGTTCTCTTTCTCGAGAATTGGAACGAGCACATCTTCCGTAGTCCCAGGGTAGGTAGTGCTCTCCAGAACAACCAACTGCCCCGCCTTTATGTGGGGCGCGATCGCATGCGCGGTTTTGGTGATGAAGCTCAGGTCGGGTTCGTGATACTCGTCCAGTGGAGTAGGCACGCAGATGATGATGGCGTCCATATCGTCTACCTCCGAGAACTCCGACGTGGCGCAGAAGCCCCTCACCTGCGCTTCCTGAATCTCCTCTGCAGGAATCCTATAGATGTAAGACTTGCCCTCAGCAAGCGAATGCACCTTGTGCGGATCACTGTCGAAGCCGGTGACTGGAAATCCTTGGCCCGCGTACAACAACGACAAAGGCAACCCGACGTACCCAAGGCCGATAACGCCGACCCGCGCCTGCCGAGCCTCAATTTTGCTCTTTAGTTCAGAAACATGCCCGCAAAAAACCGTATTAGAAGCCATAGTCACAATACCTTTCTCTCAACAGATATTCAGCTGGATATTAATGGCACACACTACTACGACCCAGCAGGACCGCCCCCTCCGCCGGCCAGCCGTCGAGAAGCAAGCCTTAGCCGGTTTAGCCAGATCGCTGACGCAAGAATGTTATTGGATAGCCGGGTTGAATGTGGTGACCGTCGATGTTTTCTATAGCGGTGTACCCATGCTCAAACATTTCTGCAGCAAATGAATTATTTCGGACATCCTCAATTGCACGCCGGTTACCATCATTCCTCCAATGCGGGCAGATCACGATGGTCGCCTCCCGTGACGCCACGCGGTGGACTTTCGCCAGCCAACCCCTTAGATACAGAAACCGACCACCTCTCCACGGTTTCTTGGTAGCGAATGCATCAGCTCCGATGGAACCCTTGCACCAGATTAGGCCGTACTTCTCAGGCTCCAGTCTTCCGAGTTGGAATAAATGATTTAAGCGATACGCTAGACCAATGTTCTTCAGACGATTATAAGCATGAAAGAACGGATCGCTCTCCACGAAGTCACTCGTGCTCGCTTGCTGTTCATGACAGATATCCAGCGCATCTCCGTACCCTGGACCGATGTCTAAGAAAGCTCTGCCGGACAGACAGATACTTAGTCGCTGGCATACGATCTGAAACTCTCGTCGTTTTTCTCCAGAATGTGCTTCAAATCTCAGGAATTCCCGAGGTCGCACATAACGAACATAAGCCTGAAACTCTTCCATATCCTGCATCGCGTTAAGCTTGGCGATGTGTCTTGCCCAGCCGATCCTAGCTTTGGCATATCCGATCATGACAGCACACTCTTGATCCATCTCACGGTCGCACATCATGCACTGAGCGACCAACTGTGCACCTTGAATTCCACGATTTCAACCGTGAGAGTGACCATGATTGTCTCACTCAATTCTGGGTTAACATAACTTAATCCTAGGCAACAGCAACGCCGTGCGTTGACTCTCGAAAGCCGATCGGCATGCGTTGCAGGATCGACAACACTGCGGCCTCATCCCGACTGTGAGCCGCTTTGCTTAGTTCTCTCATGTAAGAAGGCAGCTCCACAGATGGGGGCGCTGCTAGTACTCTGAACACCTGTGGAAACTCCGTCGTACGCACGATAGCATCCTCTGACCACAATTGCTCCTGTAACTTTTCTCCTGCCCGTTTACCCACAAGTGTTATCGCAATGTCAATTTCCGGACGCAAGCCAGCAGCCTTGATCAGTCGGCGAGCTAGATCGGCTATCTTGACAGGGTCTCCCATGTCCAACATGAAGATGTCTCCACGAGCGCCTAAGGTAGATGCTTCGAGAACAAGCCGCACAGCATCTGGAATTGTCATAAAGTATCGCGTCATTTGCTCGTCTGTAACCGTAACGGGGCCGCCCGACTCTATCTGCCGGAGGAACATCGGTACGACGCTGCCTCTGCTCCCGAGTACATTTCCGAAGCGGACGCAAGCGTATCGAGTCATGCTGTCATTAGCTCCTAGGGACTGGATGGCGAGTTCCGCAACGCGTTTCGTTGCTCCCATTACGCTCGACGGTCGAACTGCTTTGTCCGTGGATATCATTAGGAACCGCTCTGCCCGGAAGCTTTTGGCGACCTCCGCCAGCGCCTGTGTGCCGATGACATTATTCAGAGCCGCTTCGCAGCAGTTCTCCTCCATTACGGGAACATGCTTGTACGCTGCCGCGTGGAGCACAACAGCGGGGCGACATCTGCTAAACAGACGCTCGAGTTGAACGCGGTCCCGTATGTCGCCGATCACCGAGCTCACCCTGAGCTGTGGCGCAGAGCTCGCAAGCTGATTTCGCAACTCAAATATTGAGTTTTCATCGTGATCCAACAGAATCAACATGGAGATCGGGAGTTGCGCCACCTGGCGGCTCAATTCGGAGCCAATCGAACCTCCGGCGCCGGTTACGAGAACGACCCGGTTCCGAAAAGCCTCTACCACCAAAGGATGGGGCTCCCTGCTATGTAGTTGCCGCTTCAATGCCACCTCCGGAACAGGCAAGGTGGACACTCGCACCTGACCTCGGATAATACTGCTGGGGGCGGGAAGAATTCCTACGTCGACTCCCAAGTCCGTACAGACTTCAACAACTTCAGCAATGCAAGGAACACCTGCGTCAGTGATTAACACCTTATGAACCGGTGAGCGCAAAAGAACGCTGGGTAACACGGTTACATCGCCGAAAACAGGGAAACCAGCAATGCTTAGCCCTTGGAGACTATCGCCGCACACAATCAGCCCCACTACAATTATCTCCTCGCAGGTTCGCATCCGTTGTGCGGCTTCGGCCAACGAGTTATCGGAACCGACTAGAACGACTCTTAGATAGTCATGAGTACCAGCCGACAGCGGAAACGTAAGGCGGCGCACAAACCGGGCCGCCAATGAGAAGAGTACAAACGCACCACATTCACTAATAATTATGCTCACCGGCATGCGGAGCACAGACAGCCTCCCTGAGGCAGTGAACCGGAGCCCTAGCAATAGTAGAGAAGGGACAATGTTCGCGATGCTAAACGCTAACGCATCGTCCAAACTGAAGTACCGCCAAATGCGGCGGTACATCTTAACGCTCAGCAGCCAAATCACTCTCAGAGGAGGCAGAATCGCCATCCACACAAGAAGCGCCTTCCAGTCCCTCTGAGGAACTGCGAAGTCAAAGCGCAGTAAGTATGAAAGCCATAGCGCCGCCGCACAACACGACAAGTCGAGCATCAGTTGAGTGCTGCGGCTGAACACACAACGCGGCATATGATTGACGCCGTCCGCTAGCCTCGCGCACGCACGCTGCACATACGACGGTTCCCGCAATGACTCAGCGCTTCCGACCACAAGGTTGTACCAGCCCATGGATATCCTTCCGATCTTATGTGAGATGGAGTTGTTCTTACGTGCTCAGTGTCGCCCCAGGTACCACTATCGGCAACGGACTAACGGGTGGGGTGGAGAGGCTGCGCCCGGCGTACCGAACTCATATGGACGCGACCTCGACGTAATCTTACTCGCGAACTCGCGCCTTAGCTACAGTCTACACGGATGACATCGACTTGTGTCCCGGGGAGAATACCTTGCAGATAGTTAGCGCGAGTAACTGCAGGTCCTTCATCAAGGTCGCCTTGGTACAGTATGCAAGGTCGAGTTCAAGCTTGCGCGGCAAAATATACTGTCTATAGAACTGATCTGGATCTTGTTTGTCTGCAAGCAGCGTCTCCTCTCGAATGTAGCCAATGGAGGCGGGTCCCGTTATGCCAGGCTTGAACTCAAGAATCTTCTTCTGAATGAAGCTGTAACCTGCAACATATTCTGGGACTTCTGGTCGGGGTCCCACTAAACTCATATCTCCGCGAAGAACATTAAGCAGTTGCGGCAACTCATCGAGCTTTGTCGCTCTCAGCCAACGGCCGACCCGCGTTACGCGAGGGTCACCCATTGCTGTGATGTTCAACATCTCGCCGCCCGCGCAAACGAACATGCTCCTGAATTTAATTATTTTGAATGGTCGTCCGTGACGACCGACGCGCGTTTGCAGAAACAACACCGGGCCAGGAGAGTCGAGCTTAATTGCAAGTGCGCAAATACCGAAGATGGGTCCAGAGACAATAATGCCCAAGCTTGAGACTGCGAGGTCGAGCACCCTCTTCACAACGAAAAAATAAAGGCCGGACACAAACTACCTCTCAGAGGTCGCACATTGGGGCTTTTGTACTTTCCAAGCAGTCGCTATTGGGCCGCACGCAGCCCAATTCCGTAGGTCGCAGCACCGATCGCCCCTCCCTCGGCGATCCGCCCCATGGCTTCGAGCGTCTTCTTGGGCCCGCTATCTGGAACGTAGAGGATGTCGTTGGGCTGTAGGAACGGGTCTGCACTTTTCTTGGAAAGAATGCTGGCCACATTGATCGGGACCCTCTCGCTTCCCTTGCCGTCTGGCGAAGTTCGAACTAAAAGGCAGCGCTTCGGCGCCGCAACTGATTTAAGTCCTTCCGCCAGAGCAATCGCCTGCAGTGCAGTAATTCCAGAACCAGGATCGCTAAACGCAAATCCTCCCGGTCTGTTTACGGCTCCCAGTACATAGATAATGGGAGCAATGGAAACACTTACCACGTCCCCTCCCAGCACTTCTACATTCCCCACAGGGTCCTCCCCGCGTACAAGCTTGGAGAGGTCGATGGTCACAACAGAACTAGTCGATGAAGGGACGTCTCCCTGGCGAGCGATCGTGACCATATTTCCGGCATTCGGAGCAAGCCCACCGGCCCGTGACAGAACATCGAGTAGTCGGGTTGGTCGCTGAAGGGGGTATTCCGTCGGCCTCGTCACCGCACCCAGCACCTGAACAGTACGGCTGTGGTATTCCCCAATCCCGACATTTACGATCGGATCTACCAGCAGCTCTTTCTTTGTCAGATTTGCCACAACTGATTGGGTAAGCTCCAGCCCATTGAGACCTGCAGCTCTAATTTGTCCAACATATGGTAAAGCGATATATCCATCATTACTAACCTCGAAAGCTCCGCTGAACTCAGGAGCTTCGTCAATCGAGATGGTTACAATGTCGCCGGGGCCGAAAGTGTAGTCGGATACCGTCACGCCAAGAGGCACATGCGACAATTCATCTGTTGCGTTATGCCTCACAGCGTCGCGTGAACTTCCATTGGTCACGCCGCCTATACGTTGTTGAGCGAAGCACTCCACTGAACACATGGCCACACATATCAACGCAATGCGCAAGCGACCTTTTGCACTAACTAGCCGATATGCCATAACCCGCCTCCCGATCGGTCTGGATGTTCAGTTGTTGACGGGCGCCATGCATAAAGCGATGATGCTTTGCACGAACAGTGCCGCCCTGCGTGGGAACTCCGATATTTACCGCGTCGCTATCTGTACCTTCTAAGCGATAAACAATACTTCCTGTGATTATTTCCTCCCGCGGCAGGGGACTGCTTGCCACATATACGCCGCCTTGTAATAGCATAAGATACCCACCACGGTGGATTCCTGCCCTGCCAGAACAGTGCGTATTGTCAGGCCTTCACACACGCCGCTACACTAGAACTGGTCTCATAAATGGTGGTTGAACCGACTTAGCTATTTTCTACCTATAGGAAATCAGGCAAAAGGAGGGCATGCGAGGACGATGGGAACTCAGCGATGCCCAGTGGCAACTGATCGAGCCGATCTTGCGGCCGAAGCGACGCTCCGATGGTCGAGGTCGTCCGTGGCAAGACACGCGAGCAGTCCTCAACGGGATTTTGTGGGTCTTGGGGACGGGAGCACAGTGGCGCGAACTGCCCAAGAAATATCCGTCGTACCAGACTTGCCATCGTCGTTTCCAGCAATGGGTGCGGGAAGGCAAACTGGAAGACATCTTGCGTACCTTGGCGGTAGAGTTGCAGGCCCGAGGGAAGCTGAAACTGGAGGAGGCTTTCATCGACGCCTCCTTCACGGGGGCAAAAAAGGGGGCCTCGCGGTCGGGCCCACCAAACGCGGCAAGGGCACGAAAATCATCGCTCTCGCCGATGATCACAGTCTTCCTCTCGCCGTTAGTATCGAAAGCGCTTCGCCGCACGAAAGCCAACTCGTCGAAGGCGTCCTCGGACACAGCTTCCTCGACACCCTCCCGCCGCGATTGATCGGCGACAAAGCCTACGACAGTGACCGTCTGGATCGGGACTTGGCCGAGCGTTACGGCATCGAGATGATCGCACCCCATCGCGGAGAGCGCCGGACGCCGACGCAAGATGGTCGTCCTTTGCGCCGGTACCGCAGACGTTGGCGAGTGGAACGACTTTTCGCTTGGCTCCATCATTTTCGTCGGCTCGTGATCCGCTGGGAGTACCACGTTGAGAACTTCTTCGGCATGGTGCGTCTCGGTTGTATACAAATCTTGCTCAGGCAATTATGAGGTGGCCTACTCGTACCTCGACGCCACAATGGCAATCGAAACTTGCCGAAAGTCACGGAACCGGCGACGTGCATGATCCGTATCCTTTCACTATGAGAGTTCACATGTTGCCTTGTTGCGGAGTTTATGTCTCCCTCTTTGCCTTCTTGTCAGTCGTAGCACCAGCACAAAATCCAGCGCCGCAACAATCCGCGGCACGAGAGAGCACGACGGCAGCCGCTTACAACGATGCAGACTATCGAAAGTTCGACCAGACACTGTCGTTCTTGCGGGAGCGCAACACGAGGCAGTATGCGATTGACTCCGCAAAGGGTGTTGACGAGGCAATGTACGTTCACCTTGGAGGCATCGACCAATGGGTCACCATCCGTGGGGAAGATCGACAGAATCCTGTGCTGCTATTTGTTCACGGCGGCCCTGGCGATGTCACAAATCCTTGGTCATTCGCTCTCTTCGCGGCGTGGGAAAAGCGCTTCACCGTAGTGCAATGGGACCAACGAGGCGCGGGTAGAACGCTCCGGGAAACCGGTCCATCGGTTGCGTCCACCATGACCCTTGATCGCATTGCGCAAGATGGGACCGAACTGTCCGAATTTCTTCGGAAGCGTCTCGGCAAGGACAGGATCGTTCTCGTCGCCCACTCCTTTGGCTCGATCCTCGGCCTACGAATGGTGCAGGCCAGACCAGACCTTTTCTACGCTTACGTGGGCACAGGCCAGGTCTCCGATGAAACAAAGAACTACTCTGTGGCGTATGCCGCGCTGCTGGAGAAAGCGCAGGCTACCGGAAATCAGCAGGCTAATGCCGAACTGCGCCGCATTGGCCCACCACCTTACGCGAACGGAGAGGGCTACGGCGTACAGCGCAAATGGGCGAACAGTTTCGAAGGCGCGGATCGATTCCTCCCCGGAACCCTTGGACTTGCTTTGGTCGCTCCCGGTAATTCCGTGCGAGATCTGAACGATTCTATCGAGGGGCAGATTCTAAGCGGCGACCGTCTCGTTCCACAGGCAAGGTCCTCTACGCCGAAGGATCTTGGGCTTGAGTTTGCAGTGCCCATGTTTTTCTTGCAGGGAACCGAGGACTTTACGACTCCTACCGCGCTCGCAAGGCAATATCTCGGTGCAATCAAAGCTCCGCACAAAGAGTTTGTGCCGATCGATGGCGGTCACTTTGCGGTGTTTATGAACTCGGATCAATTTCTCAGGGAACTTGTCGCGCATGTTCTGCCGCTTGCAGGCAGCCATTGAAAATTCTACTGGGGTTTATGAGACCGGTTCTAGTC
>Ga0316363_10001607_pt1 | contig 19251 bp, 15 predicted proteins | sample Sb_taG_3_FD_200459 | JGI IMG/M metagenome (GOLD analysis project Ga0316363, IMG submission 200459) | Peat soil microbial communities from Weissenstadt, Germany - Sb_50d_a_PC metaG (v2) (version 2) | ecosystem: Environmental > Terrestrial > Soil > Wetlands > Peat | place: Germany: Weissenstadt...
GCGCCGCCAAGCGGGTGGGGCGGGGAGGCGGGGGAAAAACTCCTCCTTCCGCCCCGACAAATGCGGCATTTCGACACTGCTCTGATTCGTTGACGAATCCAATCAGTATCGGAATTTCAGTAGCGTTAATTCGCCGTTGATCTCGTGTTCGAGCAGGCATATAATACAACCCCGCCAATGGGTAGCCCAGAGCGCGTGAGTGACCAAAGCCGTAAGTTAGCGTCCGTGAGGCGGGAACTCGACCGTCCGTGGTCACAGTTCGTCATCGCCCACACCCAACCGGACGGCATCCGGCGGGAAATTCTCGAATCCTGGAGTCTGTGCCGGGACGTCTACCACATCGATCCAGGAATGCGTCGCACTTTGCTCGGGCTACCGTCTGGCCAGCCGGAGGTGAATCGCGTCGAGAACGAAGTGCTGCGCATCAGCCAGCCGTTCCTGCTCGAAGTCAAACAGGCGCTCGATGAGATGGGATTCGTTCTGGCCTTTTTCGATAGCGACGGCTCGATGCTGAAGTGTGACGGCGATCCCAAGGTGTGTGATGACCTTCAGGAGATTAACTTCTGTCCGGGAGGCAGTTGGAAGGAAGAGGTTGCGGGCACCAATGGACCAGGCACCGCTCTGGCGCGGAGACAGGCGGTTCAAGTAATCGCCTCCGAGCATTTCGTGGAAGCATGGCACAAATGGGCCTGTTATGCGGCACCGATACTCGACCCTGTATCCGGCCAACCACTTGCGGTGCTGGACGTGACGGGGTATGGGAACGCCACTCACCCGCATATACTTCTGTTTGTCAGCTCAGTTGCGCGCGCTATTCAGATGGAATTAGCTTGCCGCCAGGTACGGAAAGACTGCTCCATCATCGAGGAGTACGCGCAGACGGCGGCTAAGCGTCCAAACGACGGCGTTATCGCCGTGGATCATCGCGGCAGGATTCTGCGCATGAGCCCTTCCGCCGAAAGGCTACTGCGTCTTCCCCACGCGCTGAGCGGCTCCGAGAATGTCCCTGAACTGCGTGATCTGCTGTCATCGCTGAGTATTCGAGCGAAATCGCTGGGGCATCAGAGCTTGGAAGTCGCTTATATCGCAGCCTCGGGACAGCAACTGAGAGCAGCTGCACAGGCGGTATTCGGTGAAAACCAGTTAATTGGGGCAGTGGTTACTGTCAACGATAATCAGTCTGCCGCGCGTAGAAACCTGGGCGGAGATACCCGCGATTTAGATAGGAACGTAAAGTCTCGCGGTATGGTCAAGTACCGAACAAGATACTGCTTCGACGACGTGCTGGGAAACTCTCCCGCGATGCAGCAGGCCTTTAAGCGCGCGCGACAAGCGGCGCTGCAGGACATGCCGCTCCTGATATTCGGCGAGTCTGGTACCGGCAAAGAGATGTTTGCGCAAGCGATTCACAATGCTGGCGTTCGCTCGCAACGCCCGTTTATTGCGGTGAACTGCGGTTCGATTCCACGCGAACTGCTCGAGGCCGAACTGTTCGGCTATGTCTCGGGCGCGTTCACGGGCGCCAAACACGGAGGCAACGCGGGCAAGTTCGAGCAAGCGGATGGCGGAACGATTTTTTTGGACGAAGTCAGCGAGCTGCCGCCAGCCGGACAGGTCGCGCTGCTCCGAGTGCTACAGGAAATGGAAATCACCCGTGTTGGAAGCAGTTCCCCCATTTCCTTGGACGTGAGAGTGGTCGCCGCCTCCAATAAGAATCTTTTGCACGAAGTCAGCGCTGGCAGGTTCCGGCGCGATCTCTATTACCGCCTGGCTGTGCTCACTATCGACCTGCCCCCGCTGCGGCAACGTGGCGAAGACATCATCATGCTGGCGAAGTTGTTTCTCGCGGAGTTCAGCGGCCAAGTGGGTCCTGGCGGATTGTCTTTCACTCCGCAGGTTCTTGATGTGCTGTCGCGATGTGAGTGGCCCGGGAACATCCGAGAATTGAGGAATTTCGTGCAACGCGCTGCCGTCCTTGCTCCAGCCTTACAGATCGATTGCGAGACCTTGAGGGAGATCGAACCTTGCCTGGGTCCGCTGATGGAGGCTGAACAACCGCGGGAGGAAGCCGCTTCTACAGACGCAAAGCGGGGAACCATTCTCGAAATTTTAAGCCAATGTTCCGGTAACGTTTCGGAAGCTTCGCGCCGCATGGGACTTTCCCGTATGACTATTTACCGCAAGATGCGCGACAGTTCGATCAGCCGGAGTGATGTACTGTTGCACCGCAGCCATCCAAAGGGGGCTTCCGGATGAACCGGAAGCCCGTTTGAACGGTGCCCTTCTCCTCTGGCGATTCCGCTCAACCTGGGCTTCCTTCTCCTCGCCGCAGGCTTTAATGGGAAATCTTGACGCTCGTGGCTGTTGCAAAAGACGATTGAGGCGAAACGAAAACGAGCGAGGTTGCACCCATTAAACCGCCCCGTTTTCAACCACGAGTGGAACCTATAGTTGCAGATTTAACCTCTCTTGGGACCGACAGGTCCCGTGAACACGTCTGCCACGACCAGCTTGCCATCCTCTACCTTCAAAGGAAGGATCGGGAGCATCCGCGAAGAGGGGCCCTCGCCCGTCGACTTGCCAGCCTGCATCGGATCGAACATCGCCTCGTGACATGGGCACCGGAACAACTTCTTGTTCTCAACCCAGTCGGTCAGCATACACCCAAGATGGGTGCACACGGCCGAGTAAGCCAAAACTCCTTGAGCCGCGTCTTCCTTCAACTCCGGCGGAACTTTCTCCGGAGGCAACCGCAAAAGAAGGACGGTGGAGTGGTCGCTCTCACGAACAGTTCCACTGGCTGCGTCCTTCGCCTGCGCAACAACCGGAGGTCCACCGATAACTAAGTCCTCCAGAAAGACGACATTGCCCTTACGCTGGCCGTCGCCGAAAACAAACGTATCGCCCACAAGCGGCACTCCATTGTCTTTCGGTCTGGGCATCGCTCCCGGCCCGGCGAAAGCACTCAGACTCCCTCCGATTGACACCAGCGCCGTTGCCCCAACAAGACCGCATGTGGACTTGAGCAGATCGCGTCTGCTCTTGCAAAACTTCGACTCCATGGAGCCCACTCCTCGCTTGACTCGATGTCCTGCGTTGCAGACAGAGTTTACAACTTAGTACTAACGGGCAACAGCTCCCCATTCCAGTGCGGACGCTCGGCTAGGCTGTCAGCTACCCGCAGTTGTAGGATCAATCACCGTTCGCACCTGCGAGATTCGGTTCGCAGGAAAACCACCACGGCTTGCGTGCTCACGAATCACTTCTTGATTCGGTGCGATGTAAACGCAGTAGATCTTGTCATCGGTAACGTAGCTCTCCACCCATTGGATTTGTGGACCAAGCTCCTTCAATACACCGCAAGACTTCTGCGAGATTGCCTGTAATTCGCCTGCCGATAAGCGACCTGCTCCGGGGAGCTCGCGCTCGATGACATATTTGGGCATTGCTATCTCTCCTTTTCGGATTCGCTGGCCTGCACCCACTCGGTGCGAAAGTTTGGCAGCCGCATCAACGTTTGCATGACTACACAGTATAGTTCTGTTTTTTCGCGCAAGGCGCGGAGTTGATCCGTGCTTGCCTCAGGAGCAACCACCTCAAAGCGCAGACGAATCTCTTCGAAGCCGACCGGCACGTCTGTTGATATTCCCCGTACCCCACAGGTCCGGGTCCGCCTCGACTGTGATCTGGATGCGTTCGGTTCGGACTCCCATAGCGGACGCCGTTCTTCCCTTGCAGAGCAGAAGCGTGGCCCGCGTCTTGGAGCGGAAAGTCGTTTGCACATCCTGGCCCTCGCATGGATCCCACAATGCTCCAGCAGCCAGTCGAATCTCCGCTAGCGAACACACACACCCCCGGGACAGCAAATCAATCAGGAATGGCGATTTTGCGTCACCCCTGAATTGACGGGCAGCTAAAAGAACGCAATGGTGCCCAATGCAACGGAGTCCTCGGTGGCGATCGCGCCCGCCTGCGACTCGGAACGAGTATGGGTATATTCACCGACCAGATTCATCCACTTCGTCAGCCCATAGCGAGCCTGGCCGATATACGACCCGTTGTTTCTGGTTATCGCCAGCGAATCCGCCGCCCAAGGCGCGCTGCTGGTTCGCTCCCCGCTAGCCAGGCTCAGATTGCTCTGGCCGTAGCTTGCGCCAACTGTAAACTTCTTGGCAAAGGTGTACGTTCCCTGGGCGTAATAGCCTTGGGAATTGCGGGTTTGTCCCGTCGGGCTGGTAGAGAGGAACATCAAACCCTCCGTTCCGATACCCGAACCGTTGTAGCCATAGACCACGAAATCAGCCGCACCAACCGAGATCTTCGTGCCGTAGTCGAGGCCCCACGCTCGAACGCTGTGTCCCAATGGAGTAGTCAAATAAGGATCAGAGGCCAGGTCAGATTGGTTAGCCTGTAGGCTCTGAGTAATGTAGTTGTTCCAGAACTTGACCTTTACCATCCCTTTCGTCGGGACCGTGTAGGTCAGCTTGCCCTGGAGTTGCGGCTGCCCATGGCCAGTGAGCGGGGCGGAGAATATAGCTCCGGTCGGATTATTCGCGGTGACAGCTCCGTTGAATCCGAGCGTTGTGGATACAACATCACTCAGAGGCGCGAAGATTCCGCCTGCAACCTGAAATCCGTGAGAGGAAGGTGAAGTCCAGCTAATCTGGGGCATGAAGTCAGTGTAGATATAGCCCAGACCAATACGGCCCAGCGTGACGCTGCCCGGCCCGGCGTTGCCGTTCGTCGAACCTGCACCGAGAAGGGTGAAGTCATTCAAGATGCCCTCTTGGCCGAAGAAGCCAAGGTCGCGGCCAACTTTGAAAGTTCCCATGTGGGCTTTGCCCACCGTTACGTACTGCTGACGAAAGTCGATGCCCGCGACGCCGAAGCCCGTCGGGTTGCCGGGAGCCAAGTTAACACCGCCAAACGTTGTCCCTGCTAGCCCGCCGGTCATGAGACTCTGGATTCCCGGCCAGATGCCGAAGAAAACCGCAACGTCGAAGCCATTTTGCTTCGTCGCGATCTTGAAGGACAAGTCCCCCGGCAGCAGACCGTTGCGTACAGACGAATTGGGCTGGGCGTTGCCGCTGGCCAAACACAGGACGCAGCCAACCGCAGATTTAGGCGTGTTGTCCGGCCGGTCGTGAACGTAGAAGCCGTTGATTTCGCCGGAAATGGTCACATCGAAAGGTCCGCTGTGAAACCCAACTGCGTTGTCCATGGCGGTAACAAGCTTCGCCGGCGCCTCGGACGGCGCCGTCGCCGGCGGGGCAGGCATTTGAGCTTCTTGCTTTGCCGCATAATGTTGCTTCAAAGTATCGTATTGTTTCTGAGTGATGGTGCCATTGGCTAGAAGAATGTCCAGCAGGTCATCATCGGCGCGCACCGGCGCAGGATTCAGTACGAGGACAGCGAAGCTCAAAACGAGAGCGAATACTTGCAGGGCCCAACAAGAACCCAGAAGCGTCCGGCGGGACTGTGAGTCGGTTGATTGGCGTTTGCTCATTTGGAATTTCCTTTCTTCATCTCGAGGTATGGACAAGATGGGTCCTCGGCGACGTGTTGTTTTTCAACGCGAAGCTGCGAGATGCCATGCAAGAGACGGGCCGTTCAGAAAATCTTCGGGGTTTACGATGAACCATCCGGTAACAAGGCGAGTAGCGAGTAGAATGTGGCTTGGAATTTCCCGTTGCACACCTTGCGTGTCATCAGCGATGTAACAGGATGTGACAGTCGCACGTGTGACAGTTGTCACGGCATGTGACTGCGTGTGACAGTTTCCAGGCGCAATTGGGGCGCGGAACGCCCGCTTGAGTGCGTGGCTTCAAGTGGCAGCGGAATTGCGAGGGTGCAGGAGCGTACTCACGCAACATAACCGCAGAAAGGCAGCGATGTTCGCCTTCTCGCCAACTAGTTCTGAGCTCAGATTTCATATAGGAGACGCAAATGACTACTTCAACGCTATCGTCGAATGAGACCTCGCAAGCTCCGCGGCTGGAGCATGCGTCACACTTCTTGAACGGTACTAAGAAGATTTTGATTGGCGGCAAGTGGGTGGATGCCAAGTCGGGAAAAACATTTCAGGTCTACAATCCGGCGACCGGACAGGAAATCGCACGAGTTGCCGAAGGGGATCGAGAGGACATTGAGCTTGCAGTGAAAGCTGCCCGTACCGCGTTCGAAAGCGGTCCCTGGAGCAGAATGACCCCCTCAGAGCGAGGACGCCTCATTTGGAGGCTTGGAGATCTTCTCGAGCAGCATCTGGAAGAGTTCGCCGAGCTTGAATCGCTGGACAACGGGAAACCAATTTCCGTGGCGCGGGCCGCGGATGTCCCGCTGGCAGCCGACTTGTTCCGCTACATGGCGGGCTGGGCAACGAAGATCGAAGGAAACTCAATTCCGATCTCGGTGCCGTACACACCGGGAGCCTCCTACCACGTCTATACACTCCGGGAACCTGTAGGTGTCGTTGGCCAGATTATCCCCTGGAACTTCCCTTTGCTCATGGCCGCCTGGAAACTGGGCCCGGCCCTCGCGGCAGGTTGCACGGTGGTGCTGAAGCCCGCCGAACAGACTCCGTTAACGGCGCTGCGGTTGGGCGAGTTGATCGGCGAGGCGGGATTCCCAGAAGGCGTAGTCAATATCGTACCCGGCTTCGGAGCTGCGGGTGCGGCGCTCGCGGCTCATCCCGATGTCGACAAAGTCGCATTCACAGGCTCCACAGAGGTTGGCAAGCTCATCGTGAAGGCGGCTACTGGGAACCTGAAGAAGGTGACCCTCGAACTGGGTGGCAAATCTCCTAACGTGGTCTTTAAGGACTCGGACCTCGAAACCGCCGTCGCGGGTGCGGCTAGCGCAATCTTCTTCAATCACGGCCAGTGTTGCTGCGCGGGCTCGCGCCTGTATGTGGAAAGCAGCATCTTTGACAAGGTCGTCGACGGCGTAGCGGAGCAGGCAAAGAAGATCAAAGTGGGTCCGGGGCTCGATCCAACAACCCAGATGGGCCCGCTCGTATCCGACGAGCAACTCAACCGCGTATACGGCTACGTGCAATCCGGCATCGCCGAGGGAGCGAAGGCCGTTACTGGCGGGCGCAAGACAGGTGATGCCGGATTCCGGCAGAACGGCTACTTCGTCGAGCCCACAGTTCTGGTGAATACCCGGCAGGACATGAAGGTCGTCCAAGAGGAGATCTTCGGCCCGGTGGTAACAGCCATGCCATTCAAAGAAGTCGATGAATTGATTCCAAAGGCAAACGACTCTGTATATGGCTTAGCTGCTGGAATTTGGACGCGCGATCTCAGCAAAGCTCACCGGGTGGCTGCCGCGTTGCGCGCGGGCACAGTTTGGGTTAACTGCTACAACATCTTTGACGCGGCGCTACCATTTGGCGGATATAAGCAGTCCGGTTGGGGGCGCGAAATGGGTCACGAGGCCATCGAACTCTATACACAAACCAAGGCGGTCTGCATGCAAATATAGAGTCGCAAACGCCGGAGTTACGGGTGGACGGCTGTCCACCCGTATGGTCTCGCGACCTACAAAAGGTAAAAGCTAACATAATACAAAACGCAAACACTTGAGGAGGAGTATGGATATGGGTATCACGAAGAGGTCTATGCTAGGTGGGTTGTTAGCGGCATGTGTAGTCCTTCTGACGATGGCGACGCTTCCGGCATTTTGCCAGGAGGACGCGTCAAACAGGCCGTACCAGGCCGTAACAGAACAGCAACTACTAAATCCCCCTGCCACCGATTGGCTGCAGTATCGCCGTACGTTTGACGGACACGGTTACAGTCCGCTCAAACAGATTAATGCACAAAACGTCAAGAACCTGACCCCTATATGGGCCTTTTCGACAGGCCTAACCGCCGGCCACGAGGTAGTTCCGGTGGAACACGACGGAATCCTGTTCATCACCACCTCGTACAACAAGGTGTTTGCCCTGGACGCCAGGAGTGGAAAGTTCCTTTGGAAGTATGAGCGGGACATACCAGAGAAAGCGCTGGCGGTAGTCTGCTGCGACGTGGTCAATCGCGGCGGGGCGCTCTATGGGGACAAGTTTTACTTTGGAACCATCGATGCCCATGTGGTCGCATTGGATGCGAAGACCGGAAAAGTAGCCTGGGACACGAAGGTCGCAGAATATACGGATGCAATCACGATTACCGGAGCTCCGATTGTCGTTAAGGGCAACATTATTACCGGCATGACAGGCGGCGAATACGGTTCGCGCGGGCGCCTGATTGCAGTGAATGCGGAGACCGGAAAAATCGCTTGGATCACCTACACCATTCCCGGTCCGGGAGAGCCAGGCAACGAGACCTGGGGTGGCGGCGATGCTTGGAAGCATGGCGGCGGAACCACTTGGACCACGGGTGTCTACGATGTGCAGCAGAACTTGATTTTCTGGGGCACCGGCAATCCCGGACCCTGGGCCGGTGCGGTGCGGCCTGGAGATAATCTCAACACCATTTCGACCCTCGCTTTCGATCCCGATACGGGCCAGATCAAGATGCATTACCAATATGTCCCCCACGACCTGTGGGATTACGACAATATCACCACTCCCATGCTGATCGATGTCAAACGCGATGGCAAGACCATCCCGGGCATCTTCACCGCGCACAAGCAGGGTTACGCCTATCTACTAAACCGAACCAACATGCAGTTTGTGTATGCCGAACCATTCATGTCGGTCACCTTTGATAAGGGAATTGATCCCACGACCGGCCACCCAATTCCGGATCCGGCAAAGGATCCTTCAAACGGCTTAGTTGACGTGTGTCCTTCCTTCCTGGGCGGAACGAACTATATGCCGCTTTCGTATGACACCTCCACCGGCTATGCGTACGTGCCCGGAAATGAATGGTGCGAGACCATTAAAGACTTGCCGGAAGCACCTTATACCCCAGGCAAAATGTACGTCCAAGCCGAGTTCCACATGCACGTGGCTCCGGGTGCGCTGGGGGCCGGAGGCTTCATCAAGGCGATTGATGTGAAAACCGGCAAGACGGCGTGGACCAAGAAGTTTGAAGACCCCATCTGGTCAGGTACCCTTGCTACTGCCGGTGATGTAGTGTTCGCCGCCGGAACAGCCAGCCGGGATTTCATGGCGCTGAACTCTAAAACCGGTGACATTCTTTGGAAATTCCGCACCAACTCGGGCCTGGTCGGTGCACCGATAACCTATGAGCTGGATGGAGTGCAGTATGTTGCCACCGTCTCCGGGTTCGGCGGCGCAATCCCGATCTGGACCGGAGAGATTAACGAAAAGTACACCAAGGACGTTCCTCAAGGCGGAGTGGTGTGGGTTTTCGCCTTGAAGAAGTAGTTTGTCGGCCCCGGCTCACGGCTCAAACCGGGACCCCAGCAGGCCTGTCGCACTTTGATGCGAAGAGAGGAGTGATGAGCGAAAGTTCCTCACCCCTCTCGGCCTCTTAGTTGACGGAGTGGCGAGCGGCGGGGGGTGGGAGCGGTAGCTTCCTCTCCCAAGTATCTTCTAAGCTCTTGATGCTGAGTCGTAGTAGGGGAGCACCGATATGAACCGATTGTCAGCAGTACTGAACGAGCTGGAAAAGTCCGAGCGCTTGGTCGAAGGCGCGCTGCAGCTGGTCAGTTCCGCCCAGGTACTACAAAAGGAGGAGAAAGAAAGCATCGAAAGCCTGCTACGGGAAGCCAGAGAAGGTCTAAAGGCGGCCAGAGTATTCGGGCGCGCTTGTGGAGTGTCCGCACAATTCCTTGATAGCAGCAATCAACGGTGCCTCAGGGCCGCGGGACGGGCGCGGATAGGAAACAAAGCATGAGAGGGTTCCCGGGTTGGCGGCCGTGGTTGCTGCGCCTGTTTCTTGCGGTTCTAGTGCTGCTCGCATGTCCGGATGCGGGGTGGGCTCAGGTGTCCGCCGCCATTTCCGGGAGAGTAGAAGACGCTTCCGGAGCCGCCGTGAGCGGCGCAACCGTCACGGTAAAGGATGTGGAAACCGGAGCGACGCGGGTCGTAACAACAGACCTAACCGGGAATTACCGGGTCCTCTCACTGCCCATAGGGCTGCACGAAATAAGGACAGAGAAGGAAGGTTTCAAAGCTGCTGTCCGGACGGGGGTTAAGTTAGACGTAGGCCAGGAAGCGGTGGTGAACCTGCGGCTCGAAGTGGGCGAAGTCGTCCAACAGATCGTTGTTTCGGAAGAGGCTCCCGTGGTCAACACCACGACCGCTCCAGTCTCCGGGCTGGTAGGGGAGCGCGAGATAAAAGACTTGCCGCTCAACGGCCGTAGCTTTGATAACCTGATTACTCTCAATCCCGGCACCATCAACTATACCGCGCTGAGAAGCCCTAATACTACGACGAGCAATGGAAGCGCGTACGCGGTAGACGGGCAAAGACCAGGTGACAACCTGATGTTGCTCAATGGGGTGGAATATACGGGATCGAGCCAACTAGCGGTGACTCCGGGCGGGGTTAGTGGGAACTTACTGGGAATTGATGCGGTCCGGGAGTTCAACGTCCTGACGGGCGATTATGGGGCGGAATATGGAAAGCGCGAAGGAGCCCAAGTCAGCGTGGTCACCCAGTCTGGCAGCAATACGCTGCATGGGACCCTCTATGAGTTTGTCCGGAACAGCGCTCTGGATGGGCGCAACTATTTTGATCAGGGTTCGATCCCGCCGTTCCAGCAAAACCAGTTCGGAGGCTCCTTGGGAGGGCCCATCAAGAAAAATCGACTCTTCTTGTTCGGCAATTACGAAGGATTTCGGCAGAGTTTGGCGGTCAGTAATCTCAGCGTTGTCCCCGACGCAATGGCTCGCCAGGGGTCCTTGCCAAATGCCAGCTGTGTGGAAACCCGAGTCCCGAGCCTGAACCCGGCGATGTTGCCGTATATGTCCTTCTGGCCGCAGCAAAACGGTACAGAGTTGGGCGGTGGATGCTTTGGAGAAGCATTGTCATTCAATCATCCCGAGCAATCCATCCGCGAGGATTTCGGTACTCTTCGCGCAGATTACGTTCTCAGTCCGCGAGACACGCTTTCGGGCGCTTACACCATAGATGATGGCAATGGTCTGATCCCGGTAGCGGACCCGCTGTTCGCGTCGGCTCTGGCGCTCCGCAGCCAGGTGATCAGCTTGCAGGAGACGCATATCCTGTCGCCGCGGGTCCTCAACGTCTTTACGGCCGGTTTCTCGCGCGCTGGTTTCGCTAACGATTCCTCGCCCTATGTCTCGTTCCCTGCAAACCTTTCGTTTGTGCAGGGACGCGGCCCGGGCGGAATCGTTATCGGCGGCGGGGTCACGACCACGGCCAATGGTACGATCACCTCGGCGGGGCCGAACAATGCCTCCAGCGTATGGAACCGCAGAAACCTATTTACCTTTGCGAATAATCTGCAAATCAGCAAGGGAATTCATCAGATCAGCCTGGGAATCTGGTTGCAGCCGCTTCAGGATAATGAAGACACCGCTTCGCGCCAGTTGGGGCAAGCCAGTTTCACCAGCCTAGCGGCGTTCCTGCAGGGAATTGTAGGGACGCCAGGCAACAGCTTTCAAGTAGTGCCCCTGGCTACTGAATTGGGATGGCGAAGCCTGATGGGCGCATGGTACGTTCAGGATGCGATCAAACTACGGCCCAATCTCACGCTTCAGGTCGGCCTGCGGCACGAATTCGATAACGGTTGGAACGAGGAAGCGGGAAGGGCTGCTAATTTCGTTACCGGCGCGGACGGTGTGCTGGTGACCACACCGCAGATAGGCGATTCGGCCTTCACGCAAAACAACGCAAAATGGCTCTTCGGCCCCAGAGTGGCGCTGGCGTGGGATCCCCACGGAAACGGGGCCACTGCGGTCCATGCGGGATTCGGAATTCATTATTCGTTGTTAGATGCCCTCGCCTTTCAACTCAACGCGGTCCCCCAATCCGCTCCCTCCTTTTACAATGGAACAATTTCGTTCGGCAGCACCAAGGCCCCCGTGTCCTTGGTCCCAACCGCTACCGGACCTGGGATCATCCCTCTTGATCCCAATAAGCCGCCATCCGCCCAGTGCGGCCCTGGAGTTCCCGCACCCTGTACTATCTATGCTCCGCAGGGAGTGCAGGCGAATGCGAAAATCCCCACCCTTGAGGAATGGAACTTAACAATCGAGCAACAACTAGACCGCAGCACATCGCTTCGCATTGGTTATGTAGGATCCTTTGGCTTCCACCAGCTTGTCAGCATCGATCCCAACAGCATTCCGTCGCAGATTTGTAGCGACCCGAGCGGCTGCATTGCCGGCGGCATTGGCAAGCCGAATCCCGTGCCCGTACCCCTGGGTTCCGAATATATCCCAGTAGGTCTGCGTCCCAATCAGTATCTGTCGGGCGGATTTTTCTGGTATTCGGAAGGTAATAGCAGCTACAACGCCCTACAAGTGGACGTTATCCGGCGTTTCACGCGAAAACTGCAATTTCGAGCGAACTACACGTGGTCGAAAAGTCTGGACGATAATTCCGCGCTGACCGGGGCTCAATCTAACAATCAGGCACAGATGGTGTTGGATCGATTTGATTTGCGGAAAGACTGGGGGCCATCCGCGCTGAATGTAGCTCACCAGGCGCACTTCACGGCTACTTACGAACTGCCCTTTGGACAGGGGCAGTATTGGCTCGCGCATACCGGCGGGGTGGCAGATAAACTGGTCAGCGGCTGGGTGTTCAATACGATTACCACGCTGATGAGTGGCTTCCCCTTAACGCCTCAGGTCGGTTCTAACCGTTCCGGCGACGGAGACACGAGAAATCCGGACCGGCCCTCCCTGAACACCAGCTTTAGCGGCCCGGTTGCGCTCGGCAGTCCTAATCAATGGTTCAATCCGAACGCGTTTGCGTTGCCGGGAGCCGGTACGTATGGAGACTTGGGCAGAGGAACGCTAACTGGTCCAGGCTTGGTGGGAATGGATGTCTCCCTGTTCAAGAACACGAACGTCACCGAGAAGATTGCCTTGCAGTTTAGAGCGGAATTCTTCAACGTGCTGAACCACACAAATTTCGACACACCCAACCTGACTGTATTTTCGGGCGGTACAATTAGCCCCTCGGCGGGATTAATCAGCGCCACAGCCACCTCGTCCCGAGAGATTCAGTTCGGCTTGAAGCTGATTTACTGATGGCGGGCGAATCGCCGGTGATGGAACTGGCGGAGGCGGAGCGGGACCACTCGGGCGCGCTCACAAGAGCTGGCTGGATAACAACAAAAAGATGAAGAAGAAGCTGCTTATTACTGTGCTCCTGTGGGCTCTCCCCCTGCTTGGGCAAAGCAACAGGGGCGAATTGCGCCTCAAAGTGACCGATCCAGCCGGTCTTGGCGTGAAGACAACCGTTCAGATCATCAGCAAGGCGAATCAGTATCGAAATACTCTGGCGACCAGCGAGCAGGGCAACCTGGACGTACAGCGGCTGATTTACGGCATCTATCAGCTCGACATTAAGCAGCCTGGCTTTGCAGGCCTATCTGAAGCTGTCGAGATTCATTCCTCGAATCCGACCGAATACACAATCCAACTCAAGCTGTCTTCAGTGAATGAATCCGTCACTGTTACTGCGGCCAACACATTGATCGACCCCGAGCAAGCTGGTTCCATTAGTCAGATAGGCTCAGACGTTATCCAAGACCGGCTCAGCTCGATTCCGGGCCGCTCCTTGCAGGATTTGGTGAATTCGCAGCCTGGCTGGCTATACGAAGGCAATGCCGTTCTGCATCCGCGCGGTTCGGAATATCAGACACAGTTTGTGGTTGATGGCATCCCTCTGACGGACAATCGCTCGCCCAGCTTTGGGCCTGCGATTGACGCGGACGACGTGCAATCGTTGAGCATCTACACCGCAGGCATCCCCGCGGAGTATGGCCGGAAAATGGGTGGCGTGGTCGAGGTGAACACGCTGCAGGATTCACAGCCAGGTTTCCACGGCCAGGTAGTGCTTTCCGGCGGCAGCTTTGATTCGGCCGGCGCTTCCGCGCAGGGGCAGTACGTTTGGGGCAAGAATACGTTCGGCGCCAGCGCCAGTGGCAGCATGACGGACCACTATCTGAATCCCGTGGTTCCGCAGAACTACACGAATACTGGCACACTGGGGGATTTTTCGGTCAACTACGAGCGCGATTTGACGACGAAAGATCGCTTGCGATTCATCGTTCGCCATGAGCTCTCGCGCTACGATCTTCCGAACGAACAGGTACAGCAATCCGCGGGCCAGCTCCAAACTGCCGACAACATTGAGACGATGGGAATCGCCTCCTATCAGCACACATTTTCGTCCAATGCAGTCGCCGATTTTCGCGGCATGGTCCGCGACAATGCGAATGATTTCAACTCCAACGCGAGTTCGACTCCGATCGAGGTGTTTCAGCACAATTTTTTTCGCGAGGGATATTTCAAGGGGACCGCAACCGTCGATTATGGCCGAAACGAATGGAAGTTTGGGGTCGAGTCGGACAACATATTTCTGAACGAAAATTTCAGCTACAAGATTACCGATCCAACTCAGTTTGATCCCACCACACCGCTGACCTTTGGCTTCCTGGGAAGCCGGCCAGACCTCGAGCAATCCGCATTCGTGCAGGACCAGATCCGACTGAAAAACTGGACCATCAATGCCGGGCTGCGCTGGGACCACTATCAGCTTTTGTTGAACCGTCACGCAGTGGACCCACGCTTCTCGATTTCGCGCTATTTCCCGTCCGCCGACCTCGTCTTGCATTTCTCCTATGACCGGGTTTTTCAGACCCCGTCTTTCGAGAACCTCCTGCTTTCGAGTTCAGTCGCAGTTGAATCCATCGACCCAACGAACTTCCTGCGGCTACCGATTGAACCTTCTGAAGGAAACTACTACGAAGCGGGTTTAACCAAGGTGTTCGTCGGAAAGGTCAAGCTGGACGCCAACTATTTCCGGCGGCTCGTAGCCAACTATGCGGATGACAGTCAGATCGAGAACACGACCATCAGCTTCCCGATTGCGTTCCGCAAAGCCGTCATCTATGGCGCTGAAGCAAAACTCGATCTTCCCGATTGGCGCCGCTTCTCGGGTTTCCTGAGCTATTCCTATACCGTCGGCAATGTCTGGGTGCCGGTGACGGGCGGCCTCTTTTTGGGGCCCGACGCCACGGCCGCGGCAACGCAGCTCACCGGCCATTTCCCGGGTTCGCAGGATCAGCGCAACACCGTTCGCGGACGCCTTCGCTACCAGATCAAACCGCGCCTCTGGATCGCGGGCGGAATTCAATACGACACCGGGCTGCCATTCGATTTCGATGGCGACCCGGCCACGGCGCTCGGCGAATACGGCCAGCAGGTGTTCAATCGGATTAACTTTGCCCGAGGCCGTCTCTATCCTTCCTTCCAGGTCAACGCCTCAGCGGGTGCGGATATTCACAAATCTGACCGCATGAATATGCGGCTCCAGATCGACGGACAGAACCTTAACAACGTCCTTGACGTCATCGACTTCGGTGGTCTCTTCTCCGGCAACGCCATCGGACCGTCGCGGAGCGTTGCCCTGCGCCTTACATCTAACTTCTAGAGCCGATTAGCGCATGGAGGCGAGAAGACGAGCAGCACCCTCAGCAATTATTGAAAGCCCTCTCCGGCAGATTCGTTCTGTTTCTCGAAATCGATTTGAACAAAACCGCTGGCGCCGCTCATGTAGCGTGAGCGAAGAGGGGCGAGGTTCGTTCCGTTGCCGAAAATGCATGCGATTTCTCCTGCCTGGAGACAATGGTGATGCGAGTAGCAGATTGCAAGAACACGCCTGAAATTCGGCATAGCCGGTCCGGCAAGCACGCCTGGCCAGTAGTAGGTCAGGGATCCGATCGCACCAGGGGAGAGCAGAAAGGCACCGCATCGCGCGGAAGTGGGTCGCGATACGTTTTGGAATCCCGGGCAGGCGACTTTATGCGCCGAGAACCTTCTTTCGGAACCTTTCCGGTCCCCTGGTCTCTCAACAAAAGCGAAGCGGATCGCGCCGCGATCTCGATGCTTCCTTATTCCCCGGCGCACCGGAAGCCCCAGAATTTGCGGTGGTGATCCGGTGCGTCCCAGGCACGGGCCGACACGCGGATGTTCTTCGCACTGGTGGACCAGGAGCCGCCGCGCAGCGCCACATAGTCGGAGTTGTACCAGTCGCTCGTCCACTCCCATAAGTTCCCCAGCATGTCATATAGTTGCCAGGCGTTCGGCTGTTTTTGGGCTACTTCATGCGATCGGTCGTAGCTGTTGGCCTTGTACCAGGCAATAGTATCCGCGTCCGCCTCCCCGTAGCGCGCGGCTGAACTGTTCGCCCGCGCAGCATACTCCCATTCTGCCTCCGATGGCAACCGCATCCCCACCGCTTCGCAGTAAGCCTTCGCGTCTTCCCAAGAGACCCTATCGACCGGCCGCTGGTCGCCGTGAAAGAAACTCGGGTTCGAGCCAACCACGCGCCGATAGGCAACCTGCGTCACCAGAGTCTGTGCCATCCAGAAGCCTTTCGTTATGGTTACCTCGTGCGCCGGCTTCTCATCTTCGTCGCAGTCGCCGTCTCCCGGCGAACAGCCCATCATGAACTTGCCCGGTGGAATCCAGACGTACGTGAGCCCGTCTTTGGGATTTGTCTTCGTTACAACCTTTGCGGGCTGCAATTGAGATTGACCCTGGGGCGCCGGCGCTGCCATCGCCGCGGGAGCAGAGAGTGCATGTACAAGCACCGACAGCAGCGAAAAGAGGAGCAGTCGTTTCATCCGGCAATCGCTGCATTCTACTTCGCGAACGCGCAGGACACAAGCGCCTCTACCGCGCATAACCTGTTGCAGCGGGACGCGGACTTGTTCGCGAGATTCGCGGCGATCACGCATTACGAAAAAGCGTGGCGCGAAGCTTTCACCTGTGTGGGCGACAACGGAGGGTACCCCCTCCCATGAGCCTTAAAGAATAGACGAAATGCGTGGCTTAGGCTGTGAATCAACGCTTTCCGAGCAACAATGCGAATCGATCGGCTGGCATTTGAAATTAACCGGCCTGGGTCCCCTTGGACCACCGCGCCGTGTCGACGCTGCGGCCGTGTCTTAGTCTGACGCTTACGGATTACCGCAGAGCGAATCGACAGTGTGGCCGTATTTGCGCCCGATCCCTCTTTGAGCCAAAAGTTGAAACCGCGTCCTCCTAGCAAGCGAGGGGTTCGCGGCTTCGACGCAATCTTTCTTTGATATTTTCTGCATGGGTGTGATCTTCTCATGGGTAGAGACTGCCCGGTTCGCACAATCTTGTTCACCCGCTCGGCGTACCTTCTTGACCTTGTACAGATTGTCGAATCTGTCGAAAGGGAAGACTGAGACTCTGGTCATCACACGGAAGGCGCTTGTAAATGCGCTTTCAAGAATCAGTCCTGCAACCGGGCGGCGGGATGCCAAGTCGGCTGCCGGACCGCTCCCCACCGAGCGCCCAAATGCAATGATCTTGGTCGGCTGCCACCAAGCCTATGGCCGTACAACCGTCAGCGCCAGAATTCCCTGAATCTTAGTCCAATCGTCGGTTTCGGCGTTGAGTTCGGTTTCCCTTCGTTTGTCGGAATAGCGCGGATCGAGCAACCAGAGCTTATGGATTACAAATTGGCTCCCCCAGTTGTTAGGGCGGGTTTCATCGTAGGTAGCTCCATACAACACGTATATGTGCGATTTCCACTTGAGGAGCATGGGCTGTTGGTCCATCAGCGTTGTGATGATGAGGTCGGGGGCAATCGAGCTTTTCGGGAAATACTCCGCTCGGACCACGATGGACAGGCCGTCGCCCAAGACATGCCTCCCCTGCAACTTGGCACTCAGTTCCTTCAAGGACGACGGAGCCGAGAGCACCGCGTCTTCAAGGCCAGAGTCTTTTCCACAGCATATGTCCCTGTCTTGGAGGATTGTTTCCAACGCCGTCGCGAGCACCGCCGATGCTTCCGCCGACGGCGCCGTCAGCAAGGGCAGATTGGCGACGTATACCTCTTGATTGTGGAGAAACCAGCCGGGCTGCGATAGGTCCTGAGAAAAGGCCGATACTGGGGCCATGCAAACCAGCACGAAACACACGAAGAGGGTCTTCGCGGTCAAATATGGGCGATTTATCGGAGATAACAGCAGTTCTTTCAAGGCCGCCTCCACGCGAACACCTCCGCCCATATTGGACCGGATACCGACAAAAAGAAACAGTACTTAAAGATACAGCGATCTCTTCATGCACACGCCTGCCCCTTCTCTCTTTGTAAGCCACGACTGAATTGTTGTGTTTTCTGCGGCTCCAGTTCCGGCAGCCGCCCCGAGTACCGCACCACTCCCAAGGCAGAACGCCCCGTATCCCTGCGGCTCCGGCAAGAAGTACTAGCGGTGCTGCGGTGGTGCGACGGTGAACTGAGCGCCCTGTGGCCGCCCCTGCTTGGAACCCTGAACCTCGAAGCCAAGAACTTCCGGCATGATGACCACAAGCTTACACGTATGTGTTCGATATTGCTCAGATCAAGATGATCTGAGTCGTTACAGTGAATAACGTTAGGGGTCGGTAGATGACCGCCCCGACGATGGAGAGGATAATTTATGAACGGATTTAAGTTTTTTGCGTTAGCTGCTGTTGCTGGAATCTGCTTCATGGCAACTACTCCCAAAACACAGGCTCAGGTGGGCATCGAGATCGGAGTTGCGCCTGTGTGTCCCTACGGGTACTACGATGTCCCGCCGTACGACTGCGCCCCCTACGGCTACTACCACCCGGAATGGTTTAGGGGTGGCGTCTTCATTGGTGCTGGCCCGTGGTTTCATGGCGCTGACAACTTCCGAGGCCACGTAAATAACCGTTTCCATCCTGAGCATGGCTATAACGGCCCAAGGCCAAACCGTGGCGACAAACCCGAGCCGGGAAAGCGTCTCGATAAGGTTGCCCACTTCAAAGGAAATGAAGTGCGTGATGGACGCGGCCACGCAGTTGGCAAACGCTAATTGATACCAGCCGGGTGCCCACTCGTTCGTCCTCTGCGAATGAGTGGGTGCTGGCTGCTCCGCGCTCTCAATCGCCAATTACAAATCTTCGGCTGCCCACTGCGTCTCGGCGGCGAAAAGCTCGACTCTGCACCACAAAATACTTAGCCCCCCAGTTGATGCACCACGTTTGGGTCGGCTGGGGCGTTTCATAGGTGCAGGAAGCCTTTGTGACCACCAGCGACCATGCACGGGAACCATGATGACCGGGCATTGCGACTCGATAGGTTACTGGCGGGA
>Ga0316363_10001613_pt1 | contig 19186 bp, 13 predicted proteins | sample Sb_taG_3_FD_200459 | JGI IMG/M metagenome (GOLD analysis project Ga0316363, IMG submission 200459) | Peat soil microbial communities from Weissenstadt, Germany - Sb_50d_a_PC metaG (v2) (version 2) | ecosystem: Environmental > Terrestrial > Soil > Wetlands > Peat | place: Germany: Weissenstadt...
AGTAGTAGCAACCATGCGTTCCTCCGGGAAATAGGTGAAAGTCCGGAAGAATCGTAGGCCTGTACACTTGTCCCAATCAAGGCCCTCTCAATAATTGAGGTGGAGTTTGATGCGTTCGCCCTGGGTCGAAATGGAGGTTGGTATAGAACGAGTTGGTGGTGACGAGGGCGGAACCGGCGGCAAAGTTGTATCCGGCTGTCACGAGCACGTGATAATCTCCGAATTCCTTGCCGGCGGTGAGATAAGGAGCGAGGTACGCTGGGCCGCTGCCTTGGAAGATATCCTTCGACCCGCTCGGCGCCTCCCAGATCAGACCGCCCGTGAGGAGGAACTGATCGCACACGTCGCGGACCAGGGTGTATTGCACGAAGCCGCCCAGGTTGGCCCAACCTTCGCGCTCCTGGTTGTAATGGCCCACGGCGTAGCCGCCGTTGCTCAGGCCCGCGCACAGCCGATCGGTAAGGGCCACGCTAATGCCTGCGCCATACGCCTGGATGTCGCCGCCGGGAAGTGGACGAAACGAGTCGGTCCACTCGCTGACGAACAGGGGCCAGAGCTGAGTCAGAGAGCGTGGATCGAAGTTGCGCGTGGGATTGCTGAGGAAGCCGATGAAGCCGGGAAAGGCGCGATCGCTGGGAAACAGACCGTCCTGGCTCTGGCTGTCCACGAATACCGACGAGCCCTCCAGGGAGCTCGGGGGCAGGAATTCATGGGCGGCGTCGGTCGTGCCTGGCAAGGTTTGCGGCGGCGGGGCGGGCTGCTGAGCGATGGCGAAAGAGCCGGTCGCAAGGGCGAACGATGCGGCCAGAAAATACAAGCAACTGTTGAAAATACTGCTGCTTCGGAGCGCCATCCTTGGAACCTCCATAGCATAGAGAGAAGTCCGGCGGCGGCCACGCACGCAAAATCGGCACAACCGGCAACATCCATTCCAGTCGCGAAATCCGTTCTTCATGAATTAAGTCGAACCGAAGCTACGTCCCAATCCACCCTTACAGGTTGCTTGCAGCAAGATTGCTCTGCTGATCTGAACGATTATTTCGAGCGTAGCTGATGTAACGGTCCTTGCACTGGCATCTGTGGACCGCGTACATCCCAGCCAAGTGCAAGCGGCAAGCCAAAGGGGAGGGCGAGGCGTCTTGCCAGTCTCGGCGCCTCACTTCACGCCCAGGCGCGGCCAAGGACTCCGTATCCAGTCCGCGGAACGACTAGAAAACTATAATGACCAGGTGCGAGGGCATGGTTCAAAAGCCATGCTGCTCGGGTAACGGAGCTTATAGGGCAAGCTGCTAGCTTGCCGCTGATTGCGGAGGAGCAAGCTGGCAGCTTGCTCTGGGAGAGTTGCGACCTGGATTTGAACCGCCCCCCAACGCAGCATGAACGGGATGACCGTTACGCCATCGTCACCTAGGTTTTTTTGGAGGATGTGATCGTGATCGACCAACTGCCGGAAAGTACCGACAAAACTCTCGCATTCAAATTGTCAGGCAAGCTGCACGACGAGGACTACAAGAAGTTTGTCCCACTGATCGACGCCGCGGTTACCAAGGGGGGCAAGATTCGGCTCCTCGCCCAGTTCCACGATTTTCACGGCTGGGACCTGCACGCGCTGTGGGATGATATCAAGTTCTCCACTACGCATTGCCTCGCGATCGAGCGCATCGCGCTGGTCGGTGAAAAGAAGTGGGAAGCGTGGATGTCCAAGGTCTGCAAGCCGTTCACGATGGCCAAGATCAAGTACTTCGACGCGGCAGAGATCGCTGCCGCCTGGGCCTGGATCAATGAACCGTAGGAATCGTTCCGGCCAGGAGGTCGGATTCTCATCAAGACCGACGTGGGCAGTCGTTATGGGAGATGGTGCTGGAGTGTTGAGGTTCCTCATGAAACCTATCGCGCAGTCCTTGCTTTGCATCGCCTGGGCTTTCATTGCGTCATCGGCAGCGCAGCCCGGCGAGAAGGCGCCGGTCCTCGCCGCATGGTACGGCCTTCTGCCGCCCTGCCAGAAGCATCTCCATCCCATGTACGACCAACCTGTCATCGACAAGAAAAAAGGCGTTGGCAGCACCTACTCCCAAACTGCCCGATTTGATGCGCTGACCGACTTGCCGCGCTCCTTTCGTGTAACCCTGGCACGCGACCCTGACTTCAAGAAGCGGTTCGGCCGGGACGCGATGAAGGATGCACCCGTGACGACCCTCGAACTCGGCAAGCGCGCGGCATGGGTCTGGACCGACAACAAGAAGGTCGTCGTCCCAATCGGTGACGACAAAGCTGTCTTGATCGATGTTGATCCCTATTCGCAGGGGATGGCACTCGTGGAATATGCAAAGTCGCTCGACTATGACCGAATTGAAAAAGCACTAACCAAACCGCCGCGCACGGACTTCACCCCAACGCTTCGGACTTTCGACGTGTTCAAGAAGGGTGACTCCAGCCTCGGCCTGTACGAATGGGCCGGCCCGGCGAGCACTCTCGAGCAGGTCGGCACGAAAGAGGACGAGCGCTTTCGCTGGACTTATTCGCTGAAGGATGGCTCGAAGGTCATCGTCCTGACAGCTGGAAAGCAAATCGAGTCGATGACGCATGAGGCAGCGGACGGCAAGATTATCGAGTTGCAGAAATGACCGAATGGCTGGCTGCTAACGCTACATCACCGTGCACGATTCCGCTGATACTAGCCCGATGCATCAACGAGGGCCTCGCTAACGCGTCGGGCTAGTATCAGCCGATTTGCACACGGTCATTCAGGTTCGCGTGCGGTCACGGTCACATTGCCCCTGGTGGTCATCCGGGGTGGACTGACTGCAAATCTACTCGTCACTCAGCCGAGTCTGGAAAAGGAAGGTAAGGTTTAATGGAACATCCGGCTATCGCGAACGGCTGGACCAATCTGGATGATGTTTGTGACGTGGGCCATTTAAGGACTGGGCATGAATGTGGACGGCTACGATTCTCGGCAGCCGCATGCGCGCATCGCAAAGGTCCAGACCGATTACTCCAGCGTGCGCCAACCTGGCCTGAATGAGATCGCATACCACCTCACAGCGCCTGGGCAACCCCCGCTAGTCCTGCTCGATAAACTGAGCTTCGTCATGGACAGGCTGTTCCAGATTCCCGGCACGAGGCTTCGGCTGGGCTTGAATACAATTCTACTGGTCGTGCCGGTGCTCGGCGACCTCATTCCGAGCCTGGTGAGCGTCTTGATCTTGATCGTTGGATTGAACCACTACCGGGTGCCCCGAATCGTCGCGGCCCGGATGATGCTCAATACGTGCCTCGACGCCGTACTCGGCTGGATTCCCATTCTGGGCGACCTCTTCGATCTCTTCTTCAAGGCGGACACTCGCAACGTGCGTCTCCTGCAGGAATATGCGGAGCTGGGCGACGGGACGCCGCGCACTACCTGGCATCACTGGGTATTCGTGGTTGGTGTTCTCCTATTCTTTGGAGCCCTGTGCCTGGTCATCGCCCTGTGTACCATCGCTTTGATCCGCTGGATGAACCACACGGTCAATCACATGTTCGGGGGGATAGCATCCTGACACTTTCTGCGGAAAGAGTGCGATGGCCCCGGTGACATATCGGTTGGTATCTTGAATCGACAACAGAAGCCGGGCCAGAGGATGCCCATGCCCATCGCGAACCAGACCGGCCTGGCCGCTTCGCGGGCGAGATTCGTCTGCTCCCATCGGCCGTCGGGACTACAAGGAGGACGCCGTGGAGCGCATCACGCGCGGCATCTGAGTGCGATCCCTCGGCGAGGCGCAGCCTGGCGTGCGTAAGGGTTGCCCGCCCTGCGAACTCGAATCCTCACTGCTCGACCTTCCCTGGCCCCCACAACGCCCTCCCTGGTTTGGCGCCGGTGTGCTCGCCGTCCTTCAACACCTGCACGCCGTTGACAAACACATCGCGAACGCCGACCGCGTATTGATGGGGCTTCTCGTAGGTCGCCCGGTCTGCGATGGTCTTCGGATCGAAGACGACCACGTCGGCGAAATAGCCCTCGTGCAGCAGGCCACGGTGATCGAGTCCCAAGTTCGTCGCGGGCAGATGGGTGAGCTTGCGGATCGCCTTTTCCAGAGACAGCAGTTTCTCCTCGCGGACGTACCTGCCCAACAGTCGCGCGAAATTGCCGTACGCCCGCGGGTGGGGAATCGACTTGAGAAACACGCCCTCCGGCGCTTGCGCGGCCTCGTCGCACCCGAAGCTGACCCACGGCAGCGGGACCAGCTTGCGGATGTTCTCTTCGGCGGTGATGAAGTACGCGGTGCCGATGCTCGACTGGTCCTCGACGAGTAGGTCCAGCAGGGTCTCCACCGGGTCCTTGCCGCGCTGCCGGGCGATCAGGGCCAGACTCTTTCCCTGGAGCGGTTTCAGCGATTCCTGCTTGAAGCCGATGAGCAGGATGTTCTCCGGGGAGCCAGCGTTGTGATAGAAGTTGGGCCAGTCGGTTTTGTGGCGGATGTCGGCCAGAATGCGCTTTCGGCTGTCCGGATCGCGCAGCCGGTGGCGCATGGCGATCTCGCCGCCCTCCATTGCCCACGGGGGGATGCAGGCGGTAAGCGGGGCGGCGCCGGCAGTGTAGCAGTACATATTGGCTGTGATCGCCAGCCCCTCACGCCGGGCCGCTTCCACACGGGCGACCGCGGCGTCCATCTTCTTCCAGTTGCTCTTCCCGGCCGCCTTGAAGTGGTAGATCTCCGCCGGGATCTTCGCCTCGCGGCTGATGCGGATCGCCTCGTCGATTCCCTCCAAAAGCCTGTCGCCTTCGCTGCGCATGTGGGTGATGTATTTCCCCTGGTGCCGGGCCGCGACCTTGCAGAGCGCAATGAGTTCCTCGGTATCGGCGTAGTAGGCTGGGGAGTACTCCAGGGCCGTGGCGATGCCCAGGGCGCCGTCGCGCATCTCTCGGTCGACGAGCTGGCACATCCGTTCCAGTTCGGCGGCCGACGGCTTCTTGTTCTCCAGTCCGAGGACGTATTCGCGGACGGTAGTCGCACCTAGGTACGACGCCACGTTCTGGGAAACTCCCGTGCGCTGGAGGAAATGCAAGTAGTCGCTCAGAGTGCTCCATTCGATTTCGTACTTGATGTCGGTCTGCTCCGCCTTCATGCGCTTCTTGATGGCAGGGTTGACGGGGCCCCACGACCAGCCCTCGCCCATGATCTGTGTGGTGACGCCCTGTCGGACCTCGCTCTGACCGCGGCCATCCACCAGAAGGGATTCGGTGGACCAGCTCAGCATGTTGATGAACCCGGGGGCGACCGCCAGGCCATTCGCATCTACCACGCCTTTAGCTGTCGCCCCTGCCAGGTCTCCCAGGGCGGCGATGCGCTCGCCCTTAAGAGGCCCACGTCGGCCCGCCGGGGCGGGTTGCCCGTGCCGTCGTACACCGTCCCATTGCGGATCAATACGTCGAACGGCTCGCTGCGCGACGCCTGGACGGTCGGGATCTCCAAGTAACTCGAATGCTCGGCATCCTGATACAACGTGACGCGCGCCGACCGCGCGTCCTTCCGCGACTCCGCAGCCACCTCGCCGCCACTGTTGTAGTTCTTCTCCCAATACCGCGAGTTCGGCGAGTAGAAGACCAGGCGCAGGCGGCTTCCCTTCTCCAGCCTGCGGGAGAACCAATTGAACGACTGGAATTCGTAGCGATTGATCTCCCCGGGCTTGACCAGATGTTCTTTGCGCAAGGACTCGCGATAACGCGCCCGCATTCGGTCTCCGGCGAGAGCGATACTGGTCCCATCTTTCTTGATCTCGTAGACGCTCACCACGAAATCTGTGTCGGGTACGTCCAAGGCGATCCAAGCCACGAACTTCAGATAGCCAGTAAGCACGGTGGCCTCAGGCAAGGGCTCACTGTGGTACACGAGACCGTTGCCCGAGAGTTCTAGCGCCAGGCCTTGATCGAGAGGATGGGGCTTGTCGTCTGTAAGTTCAAGATCAAACCAGTCGGTAATTTCACGAAGATCCAGCGGATCGTAGTGGTACCTGGCTGGCGCCGCCTGCCTAGGCTTCGTCCGGCTAACCACGCCGGCGCGAAAGACACCGTGGCCGGAGCCGTCGGGAGTGGTAAGGTACAACTTTTGAGGCTTGCTCCGCACCGCCTCCAGGCTGTCGGCGAACTTCCATTCTTCCGCGCCAGCCACATAGTAAGCCACGCGCTTTTCGAGAAAAGCCGGCTTCTTGCCACCCTTCATCGTCCAGTCGTACCACTCTTTATGCAGCCTGTTGAGGTCCAAGAGGCTCGCCTTGCCAAACTTGAGTCCGCCAAGTTCCGGGGCCGGCGTGCGCGTTCCGGCGTGGTCCCAGGGGCCCATGAGGAGGAAGTGCTGTGCCTTGGCCTTGGCAGTTCCATGTTGCATGTGCCGTCGATAATACGCCATCGCGCCTGGCTGATCGCCGTCGTAATGGCCCGTGATGGTGAGGATGGGTACTTCAATTCGTGCATATTGCCCCGGAGTGGGGGCCATCGCATCCAGGTATTCATCCGGCACGCGATGCTCAAGCCATTTCTGGAAATTGGGCGACGGGTTGCCCACTAGTGTATCGAGCTTCTGGAAAGGCACGTGCTCCTCATAGCGTTGCCGATACTTGTTCATCCAGAAGCTGGAATCAAATGCGAGCTTTTGGTTGGGTGTCACACCGCTGGCAAACGTAAGCCACTGGATGGCGTAGGACATGAAAATGTTATTCTCCGCCGGGAAATCCACACCGGGATGAGCGGCGGCCGCCGGGACGATCGTGGTCAGGTGAGACGGAAGTTCTTTGAGAGTGGACCACTGGTTGAACCCGGCATAAGAGCCGCCCCACATGGCTACCTTGCCGTTGCACCAGGGTTGCCGGGCCAGCCACTCCACCACGTCGTGGCCGTCATGCCCGTCGTTGGCAAAGGGCTCGAACTGCCCCCCGGAATTGCCGCGCCCGCGCACATCTACCAGCGCAAAGACGTAGTCGTTGCGCGCGAAGTACATGGCCCGGTAGTGATAGTTATCGCTGATGTAGGGCGTCATCGTGAAGATGACCGGCAGGGCCTCCCTGCTCCCTTGCGGCTTGTAGAGCGTCGCGTTGAGCTTCACGCCGTCACGCATGGGGATCTTCACGCCCCAGACCAGATCGACTTGTTTTTCGGAAGCAGGAGGTCCACCATTCGCGTTATGCCCAGTCAAATTTCCCGAGAATCCAAAAACTGCAAGAGCCAGGATGAATGGCCAATCTCGTTTGCTCATTGAAGAACCTCCGCAGCACTTCGCCAGCGTAAACGGCAACCGGCATCGCAATGGGGAAATGCCCTCCTTAGGGCACCCCTGGCTGGCGGTCGCCCTCGAGGTCGGCCGCCACGCGCGACAGGGGATTTGGTCGATTACTTGCGCTCGATCTCATTGGCCACGTGAGGCGGCAACTCCTCCTTCAAGGGCGTGCGCTGGAGCGTGTTGGGGTCAACATCGAAGCCCTTCGGGTAATACTCAGTCCGCAGCTTCACTTCGACAATCAAGAACGTGTACTTGGCGTCGGTACTCTCGGGTTAGTGCTTGCCCTTGGCGGCGTGATTGTCGGGAGATCGGGCAGCATGAAACTCTCTTTGCTCTGACAAAAGCCCGCATGGCAAAGAGTGCCATGCCCCCTTGCGATCCCCAAGCTGGTCCATGTCTTTGTGCCATCAAATTCCCTCCTGCTGCTGGAGCCGATGAAGCCGCTCGACGTGAATGTACAGGCTGCTCGCGGCGGCGAAGCCGAAAACCATCGAATTACTTCTTCCCCGTCGCTTTCTTGCCGCCAACGTACTTGTCGAACCACTCCACGTTCCGCCGCATCAAGTCCAGTTTTTGCTTCGGCTCCGAGGTTATGTGCCCCATGCGCGGGTAGACAACCATCTCGACCGTACACCCTTGTCGCTTCAGCGCGTTGTACAGTTCATAGCCCTGGCCGATGGGAACACGCGCATCCTTCTCGCCGTGCTGGATCAAAGTCGGCGTCTTCACGCCCTTGACATTGAACATGGCGGAATGCTTTCGATAGACCTCGAGGTCGTCCCATGGCTCGGCGCCGAAGTAGGCAGGCAGGAGGCCGAGGATGTCGGAAGTGCCGGCCATGCTCAACAGATTGGTGAGGCCGGCGCCGACCGACGCGGCCTTGAAGCGTTTGGTCTGCGTGATAATCCACGAGGTCATATAACCGCCGTAGCTCCAGCCCGCGACGCCGAGACGCTCTGGGTCGGCAATACCTAAGCGAATCATCTCATCGACTCCGGCCATCAGGTCCTGGTAGTCGCCGCCACCCCAGTCTTTGTAATTGGAGTAGCGGAACACCTTGCCGTAGCCAATGCTTCCACGCGGATTGCAGCGTAGGATGGCGTAACCTTTCGCTGCGAACACCGCCATGGGATAGGGAAGGTAGATGGGTTGGGCGGCAATGAATTCCTGGCCGAAGGCGTCGGGTGGGCCGCCGTGAATGATCAGGAGCAGCGGATAGCGCTTTCCGGGCTCGTAGTTCACCGGAAGAGTTAGCAGGCCTTCAATCTGAAGTCCAGCGCCGGATTTCCAGCGCCGGATCTCGGTGCGGCCTGGCGATAGTTGCAGCAGCCTCTCGTTAACGCTACTTACCCGCACGGGGCCGATACGGTCAAGTCGACTGACAAAAGCTTCGATCGGCTCATGAGTTGTCTGATAGCCGAAACCAACCATGACCCCGGATGCGTTAAGTTGGACGTTCGCCTCATCAATGGCGAGTCCCATAACACCTTGCTGATGACAAATGACCTCCGGGCTTCCTTGCAATGGCAGGGCGCAGAGCCGGTTTGTGGTCCCATGCGCTTCGGTGTAGTAGATTTTCTTGCTGTCAGCGGTCCAGCCGACAAGGGTGGGCTGGCGATCGAAAGTCTCGGCCAACTCGCGCGGCTCGCCCCCTGTGGCCGACACGACCTGAACGGTAAAGTTGATGGCCCAGGTTGGAGGATTATCGCTCTTGACGAAAGCGATCCAACGGCCGTCCCGCGAATAATGCGGCGATATCTCCATGGCACCGCTAGCGAGCAGCGGCGTTAAGGAGCCGCTCGCGACATCCACTACGGAGATATCCGCCTTGGTCCAGTCGTCAACGCTCGGTGTCGGTGCATGGGAGAAAGCTATAGTCTTGCTGTCCGGCGACCAGTCGAAAGACGACGCATCAAAGAGCGACCCGACGCTGTAATTCCCAGTGCTGAGCTTGCATGCTGTGCGCTTGCCTTTCACGTCCTTGGCCACCGGAATGACGTAAATCCGGTTCATCTTGAAGTGTGCATCGAGCACGCGGGCGTCGTTCTTGACTTTGGCCGCCTTCTCCTCCTCGGGCGTCGGCGGGTCAACGGCAGTGTAGGCGACCGACTTCCCATCAGGCGACCACTTGAAATTACTCACGCCAGTCCGGACGTCCGTTAGCTGCGACGCCTCGCCGCCGCCGACACGGATCAGCCACACATTCTTCTTCCCCGAGCGGTCGGACACGAAGGCGAGTGTCTCGCCATCCGGCGACCACTGCGGGTCTTCCGACGACTTCTCGCCCTGGGTAAGCTGGTAGCCGCCGCTGCCATCGCTATTAGCGACGTGGATCTGTGTTAGGTACTCGCTCTTCTCGCCCTCCATGACCGCCTCGCGAACCGCGTACGCCACACGTTTCCCATCGGGCGACGGCACGACGCTGGTGATGTCCTTGACCTTCATCATCAGTTCCGGTGTCCATTGAGCGGGCGGGTGCTTCTGGTCAGCTTGAGAGAATGAGGGAACATGCACGGCCTTGCCCCCATTTTGCTTTTCCTTGCACTCCGCCTCCACCTTGTCGAGCATGGCGTGCAGAGTCGCGCGCGGCAGCAGCTTGCCGTTCATCACCACCGCTTGAATCTTTGTGGTATTGCGAATGTCGTCCAGCGGATTGCCGTCTAGCAGGATCAGGTCAGCGATCTTTCCTTGTTCCACGGTGCCGAAATCCTCGAGTTGCTGGAGGTACTTGGCGGGATTCCGCGTTGCGGCCTGGATCGCTTCCATTGGTGTCAGTCCGGCTTGGACCAGCAATTCCAGTTCGTCATGAAGGCTGAAGCCTGGGTAGCATCTCATGTCGATTGCATCCGTCCCCGCCAGCAGCTCCACTCCGGCGCGGCGCATGGCTCCGACAATTTCCATTTGTTTCTTGAACAAGCGTTTTTGAATAACAACATCCTCCTTCTTGAAATCCTTAACGCGAAAGTCGTTCTTCGGGTCGAAGGTCTCCCGGACCCGAGCAGGTATGTATTTAAGTCGGGGATCTTCGAAGAAGTCGGCATTCCCAACGTTCGCGTAAGAGCGCAGAATTGTGAGCGTCGGCGTGTGCCATGTGCCGTTGGCGACAAAACGCTTGAACAGGGCCGCCGCCCGGTTCTCATCGTACGTATCAAGGATCAGTTCCTGGCAGCGCCGGCGACCAGCGCGATCTTTTAGCGCTGCGGGGTCTTGCACCAGACCCTCATATACCTTCATGATGTACGCAAGCTTCGTAGAGGAACCTTCCAGGACACCATTCAAATGCTCTATGCTTTTCTGGCCCGCGTCGGAGGCCTCGGCCGCGCTGACCGAATAAGGGACGTGCCCTGCCACTGGCAGGCCCCGTTTCTTGGCTTCGGCAACGATTGCGAAGTAAGCCTCACGAGGGAGGAGGCTGTATACCTTGACGAAGTCGTAATCCTCTTCCTTAAGTGACTGGACGACTTTTCGGCCCTCGGCTTCATTTCTCGCGGTGAGCGACCCTGGCCAGAAGGGGACGGGTCCGTCGATGATCCTGCTCGCACTCATGATTCGCGGACCTAAGATCTTGCCCGCGGCCATCTCCGTTCGGAGCTGGGCAATCTTCTTGCCAGACATGAGGCTGAACATTTCGCGCACCCCGGTCACGCCATTGGCTATGTACAAGGGGAAATAGTCCTTGACCCCGTCGCCCCACTGGGGATCCTGAATCAAGGTGTGCGCGTGCATGTCCCACAAGCCGGGGATCATAAACTTGCCGGTGCCGTCCACTACCTGCGCGCCTTGGGGAACGCGCACTTTGCCAGCACGGCCTACGGCGCTGAGGCGATCGCCGGTGACGATAACGGTCTGGTCCGGTTGGGCAGGCGCGCCGGTAGCGTCGATTACGGTTACGTGGATGAAGACCAGCGGCCTGGGTTCGGCGAGACCCGAAGAGGAAAGCAACAACACCGAGAGCATGGCAAGCGTGCGTTTCATGGCAGTCTCCGGATGCCGATTGGAAATTGCCAGCCATTCTCGCATTCAGCGAAGGCGAGTCAAGGATTTAGCCGAGCCCAATTGGAAAACCCCACTCCGGCAAAGCGACGTGCAGCGCCGGCATCTGCGGTTGCGGAGGCAGATTACGATGGGCAAGCGGGCAAGACGTGTGCCGCTGTGGTGGGATACCGGAACGCTGGCCGACCTGGTGGCATGAAAAGGTCGCCGACCGAATTTGCTCTCGAATGGTGGGAGGGAACTGCTGGAATCAAGTCTGAAATGATCTTCTCATCTCTCCTTTCCGGCCGGTAGCAAGAGATCAATGGCATCAATCCCGAAGCGATAACCTGTCGAAGCCGGATTCCTTCCCACCGCGGTGAAGCGAAGGCGGTGGCGACCGGCGGCCAGTTCGTGCGTGCCCATCTCCAGCGAACCCGCGGGCGAGACCATGCCACAATAGAGATCGAAATCCGGCGCGACCGTATGGCCGTCGAGCGTCACTCGGACCTTGGCGAAGTCGGGCGCTGCGGTTGCCAAGACTCGGACACGGTAGCGTCCCGCCCTGGCCACCGGAAAGCTCAGTTCCACGAAACCATCTTTGTGAGTGATGCAAAAGAGCTGCTTGCCGCCGCTCCACATCCGCCGGCCCCATTGCCCCATGTCCTGTATTTCGGTCTGGCAGCGGGGCCCGGCCGTCACGGGAAGCGCTTCCGCCTCAACGCGCTCGGCCGGCACTTCGGAATGCGGCGGACCAAGCTGCAACCAGATCATGTCGTTGGCATAAGCCCGGACATAGGCGTAAGACATGGCACCGTAACCGCCGTTACCCCAGCCGTTACCCCAGCTGTTGCGAAAAGTGAAAACACCTACGCCGTTCTTCGACTCATCTTGATAGCCTGTAAACACAATGCTGTGGCCATCGGCCACGTCGCCCGACGGCGGCACGTCCAGAAGTTCGAACCCCTTGAGTGATTTTGGCCAGCGCAGTCCGCACGCGACCGGGTGGCCGCTTGCCAACGCCTCTCTGATCGCAAGCAGTTCCTGGTTGCCGGCTGGCCGCTTGATATCCCAGCGCCTGATCCATTCGACCTTCCAGCGGCCGCTGCGTCCCTTGGCGTCGTCCAGGGCGGCAGTCGATGGTTTTCGTCTGGGATTGCTGCGCTTCTCGTAGGGCATCAGCTCCCGCTTGCAGATGCCATGTGCATTGAGGCCGTGGACCGCCTTGAAGAACATGGCCTGGTCGCCGGTCGATCCGCTGGCCTCATCCGCAGCCCAGATCAAAAACTCCTCCGAGAACCGTAGCTGCGGACGGGGACCGTGCTTGGCCCATTCGAACTCCGCCAGCGCCGTGGTTGCGAAAAGCGTACAGTCAGCCCGCGCACCTTGCACATCCGGCGTCAAGCCAAAGGTCTGAAACTGGGGTGCGAGGTCGACTCGGGGAGGCAAATGCGTCTGCGCAGGAGCGATGCCCGGGAGCACGAAAAACGCAAGAAGCCCTGTCATCCGCTGCACCATGGCCGTCTCCGAATTTGGAAGGCCGCCTGCTTCAGAGGCATGAGCAGATAATCGACCTGCCGGGTCTTGTTCTCAACTTCGTCCTTCTCGATACTGCCAATGGTAAAGCGAAGATCGTGGCGTGGACAACAAGAAAATGTGGCCGGTTACACCACGGCGCTTTCGAGGACGACCGCGCCCGAGTGTCTGGCGCTTCAGGCTGATGTACCCGAATGATCTCGCATGGGACGACACGTCGCCCGAAGTCGGCCAGCGGCCAGACCCTCTGGTCTGGCCACTGACCATTATCACCCTGCTACGATTGGTCGAACGCGGGCGAACCGATCGTCACGAGCTGCTGGTGCTCGGGTTCACGGCGTTGCCGACAGAAGTGAAGGTTGAATTGGCGTTGGTACCCAAGGTGGTGATGGCCCCTATGCAGACCACGATGATGAGGGCAAGCATGACGGCGTACTCGACGGCTGTCGGACCGTCTTCATTCATCACAAAGCCAATGGCACCCTGTAGCAAACGGTGGATCATGGATTACTCCCAGCGGAAAAGGATGGCCTCTCGAACTCAACAGTTTTGCCGAAGACAACGCGACATTCGCGCGTCAATCGACGGGATGGGCACCGCCGACGAGGCAGTACACCTGGGGAGAAACGACCGAGTAAAATCAGCGTGCGGATTGATTTCTTGGCACGAACGAGGTGCCAGGTTGTGGGGAAAGTGCGCCGAGGGGTTTTTGCCTCTTCAGCACGAGTGCGGCTCGCATCTGAGGCCGGCAGATCTTTTATTGCAAAGTCTGTGCCAAGAGACGGCAAGCATATTATGCTAGTGCACAAGTCTCGTATTTAGAGGCTGTTATGCATCGCTCAGGGAGGCGTTGGTCGCGTAACGGCAGCGTTCGCGCATCCAAGGCTTTACATCAGATGCTAAGGCCGTTCTGAAAAGTTAACAGCGCGCGAAAGCAAGTAATGAACGAAGTCCACGCCTATCCCAATCGCGCGATTCGCAGCAGTCGCAAAACTAGGTCCTCCAAAGAATATTCAGCAGCTGTGCGGTTTTTGCGAACAATGCGGATGAATGAGGCCGCGGGAGTACTGCGCGTTCCTGCAGCGGAAGATTTATGGTTTCTTCTCCATACCCGGAGAGGTTACCGAGGCGAGGATCTTGCTTAGAAGGTCTGCTTGACCCTTCACACGCTCGAGCCGGGGGTGGCGGGCACCACCGTGATAATCGATCTGATAGGTACGGAAAATATCGCCGTTTTCCACCAGCAGCTCCAGCGCCTGGCCCGGCTTTTTGCTGGCGACCAGCGCCTCTTGAAGCACTTCGGGGCTAAAGCGCCGCGTGTTGATCGCCAACACCTTCATCCCCGGCCCAAGGCCTGCCTTGTACGCCGCCTTGCCGGGTATCACGTCCATGATGTCGCCGTCCTTTCCTAGGCGCAGACCCATGGAGGGCGACAAGTCTATCTGCTTGCGCAGACCCTGTGCCGACTTCTCGAAGGCTGTCGGCTTGTCGGCAAAGGCCAAGCGCCAACCGCCCTGGGTGAAACCAGCCATCGGTGCGTGGTCGGCCGTCTCCGTCAGGCGGCGCGTGAGCAGCGCCTTCCAGTCGTTGGGAGCGACCGCATTCAGTTGGTCCACTATGTCCTCGAAGGAGTACGGCTTCACCTCGACCACGCCGCCGTCGCCGCCATAGAAGCGGCGGCAGAACGTATCGAGCGAGCGCTGGCCCTTGGTCAGCTGGCGGATCTTCGTATCGATTTCCAGCCAGATCAACGTGCCCTCGTCGTAGTAGTCGGCCGAGCGTCGCCAGGCGTTCCAGCCGCCCGCGCCGTAGGCCATCATGGGCGCGGTCAGCGTGGTGTCTTCAAGTGGCCGCCAGGCCCGGCCCTTCTGATTGTGCATCTCCTCGGCCGTCACGGCCAGGTAGTCGCGCGCCTCCTCCAGCGTCCACAGGCCGCTGCGGGCCGTCAACACCGTGCCCAGGTATTCGGTCAGCCCCTCGTATACCCAGAGCAAACGCGTATTGTTGGCTTCCTGATAGGTCGGAGTAATGAGCCCGGCCGGGCGGCGGAATTTACCGTTCCAGGAGTGAACGTATTCGTGCGGCAGCAGGAAGGCGATGCCCTTGCCGGCCTCGTCGTCCACCATGGAGCGTTCGGGCATGCCGTCGTCGCTCGATTCATGATGTTCCAGCCCATGCCACGGCATCTTGTCGCTGAGCGTTACCAGGAAACGGTACGACTTGTAGTGGCGCGCACCAAAGAGCGCCGCGGCCTCGGCGACCAGCTGCTCATAGTGTGCCTTGATTTTGGGCGTGATCTCCAGCCCGGCCGGGCTCTCGCAAACCAGATCCAGGTAGTGAGCCGGCTCGCCGGGCGGGCCCAGGCGGATCTCCCGATAGTAAGCGCCGGCAAGGGCCGGTGAATCGACCAGTGTTTCCAGATTGACTTTGCCGAAGCGAGTCCGCGCACCTTCCTGCGACTCGATGGGCAGAGCACTGGCCACCTTCCAGTCGGCAGGTAGCTGGAGGCTTGCCTGGAAGTCGATGGCCCCAATCGGCTTGCCCTTGGGATAAAGCAGCACCTCGTTCCACCGGACGACGGCAATGTGCTGGGTGGTGGTGCCGTAGCCGCCCCGGCTGGCACCCAGCAGATCGAGCGCGACTTCAAGCGTGCGGGCTCCCTCCGGCACAGTGCAGTGGAAAGCGTACATGTCAATGTCATCGCGTTTCCAGGGCACGGTTTTGCCGTCAGCCTGCATCTTGAGGCCTGCCAGGTCGGCGATCGGACCGGAGGGCCCATGTGTGCCGGGAATCCACTTGGGGTAATAGAGCGTGAGCGGTCCCGGCTCGGCGGGGAAGACCAGCCGGGCGTGATAAATCTTTCGCGGTGCCTCGCTGGCATCGACTTCGAGCAGGATGGGGGACGCATTTGGCTCTGGCGGCCGCGCTGCCAAGGCCGTCCATGGCAGCAGACACAACAAGGCAAGGGGGGACAACAATCGATTCATGGACACGCTCCCGCAGAGGTACATAGCTGTGTGCAAGTCCGGGGCTTCAGCTTATTCTGCCAATGGGCCGCACGCAACGATTTTACTGCCACGAATGTTTACTCTTCCTGCCGACCAGGGAGCGCCAACGAGGCCCTGAAGTCTATAACCGGCTAGCAGGAGGCTGCCGAGCATCCGCGACGATTCACCCTGGATTCAGGACTCCGATAGGGCGCAAATAGGGCGCAAATAGGACGCATTTTAGCGACATGTAAAATTCCACTGCTGCAACCAGTGTTGTCGCCTCGATCATCGAATATTACCTCCAGGCCGTCGGAGTTATAGATTTCAATCTCGTCCAGAAGGGCCGGCAAATGGTGACTTCTGCTGTCCCCATGGCTTAATTCTAGATTCAGCCAGGCTCGATAGGAACCGCAGTCGACGAAATCTGTCCCGCTGAAATCGATCCCGCGGCAGGATAAATGCCGACGACGGAAATCCTTTCTCCCGATTCATGGATTGGGTCACGCGTCATGAACATGCTGCCGCTCGGCTCTGCTGGCAGCGCTCTTGCCAAATACTCTTCGCCGCGTAAATTGTGTGGCGGGTTGCGGATCCGTGCGAAAAAACCGGCAATCGGTGTATGCTTGGCAGGAGCGTGCCGAAGGCAGGCGCCTGCCATACTGGCACGGTGCAAGATTTGCCGCCCACCGCGCACGAATCTTATGAAGCCTGCGCCGGCTCAGACCGTGCAGTCCCTGCCAAAGATACGGCCACGAAAGGATCTCGCCTCTTGCAATACCAAAAACGTCGGTGTGCGCTTTCAGCACAGCCTATTTCAACGAGCGCCAGCGCTTCGGCCGGCCTTGGTGGGCCAGGCCGTAACTCACGATGATTCTTGGAGGTTGACACATGGGTAAGACGATCACGACTCGGAGGGTGGCACTAGTCATTCTCATCTTGGGGCTGGCTGGGCTGTTCGCAGTCCAGACGGCGGAGGCACAGAAAACGAAGGGCAAGACGCGACTGGCCCTCACCAAGTACTTGATGCGTGGCATCAACCAACCCAATTGCGCGGCGCTTGGCAAGCAGCTCAAGGAGACGCCCGCCGATGACAAGGCTTGGGAAGCGGTCACCCAATATGCTTCTTTGCTCAATGAGGCGAGCTACTTGTTGATGGATGATGGTCGCTGCCCGGACGGCACCTGGGCTGGGGCCGCCAAGACCTTGCGCGAGGGGAGTGCCAAGGTTCTCGAGGCTGCCAAGGCCCAAGATGCGAAAGAGGCCCAAGCCGCCTTCAAGACGGTGACCGGGGCATGTGCGGCGTGCCACAAAGCTCACAAGAAGAAGTCGTAGGCCTCGTTTTCGTCTACTGCTCTAGCCAGATGCTGGGGTCGGCCAGCGACGTCGGTTTATGGTGTCTTCAGATTAGCGCGAAGCCGCTGCCGGTCGCAAGCTTTCCATTTGCTTTCACGTCTCCAGCCGGTTAGACGTTCTTCGTCCCGTTCGATTGCTACTTTGGTGGTTGGGCGAACACCTCAGGCGCTTTTCGAGCGGGACACTTTGTTTTTGCAACAACTTGCAGGGATGCGCCTCCTCGGCATGGATTGCCGAATCCTGTCCCAAAGGCTCAAGGGCCGGACGCTTCCTTCCTCCAGATCATTGCGCATCGGCAGACAGAGATGTTCGCAGCCGCTTTCCGCCTAAAGCTGGAACTGCAATGCCGCAGGATCGCGCGCCTGGTGTTGCCCTTGGCAGGCCGAAAGCACCGGCATCCCGATAACTCGATTCTAAATTCAGCCACGCACGATAGGAACCGCAGTCAACGAAATCTGTCCCACCAAAAGCGACCCCACGGCAGGATAAATGCCGACGACGGGACGGGCTTCCCCCGATTCACTGATTGGGTGGCACGCCTCATGAACATGCTGCCGCTGGTCTTGACGCGACGAAAAATCCGCTGTGCCGCAGCTTCAAGCTGTGCGAGGGTCTCCCGGGTCCGCACTCGGAGAAGGATGCATGAGCAAAGAGCGGAGCCGCTCAGAAGTCGCCGTCGGCCACTAAGCCATCGTTGCGACCGGCAAGGATGATGACCTGTGCCGGGTCGATATTTTGAGTGATGAAGTGCACGGAGCCGTCGCAGAACACGAACTGCGCCCCTCCCGAGTGGCGGCTGCTAAATGCCTGCGCTCCGGCGCCGTTGATGCGATAGTCCTGGTCGTCGACCCCCCAAAAGACGTCGCTGACGTAGAAGAGGTTGTCGTTGGCGGCGTTGGCATCGGCCATGCCCGCCCAGATGGCCGCCACCTTCCCCGAACTCTGGTCCAACATGCACTCGCCTAGCGCAATCGTATTGGAAGTCCCATCGGTGATGTCGATCAGTCTGACTGAACTGTTTTGGAACAGGACGCCGCCGTAATCCTGGTTCGGGATGAACACGGCTGGCACTACCGGAGCGATGCCGCGGTAATTGGACTTGGCATGATCTTGTTTGAACGGATTCAGAGCAGGCCCGGTGTCACTGGGACAAACGAACATTTTCAAAGTTGTTTGCGTGGCGGGGGTGGGAAGGGCGAGATCGAGTCCGCCAGCAAAAGGTGCACTCGGCAAGCCGAGTTGGTCATAGAGTGGCTTCTGTTCCACGTAAGGCAAGAGCAGGGCACCCCAGCCCCAGCCCACATTGAACGGCGCCGACATGTACGCAGGCGGCAACTTTCCAAGCGTGCCCGCGTAATTGTGCAAGGCAAGGCCAAGCTGCTTCAGATTGTTGGCGCAGGAGATGCGATTGGCTGCTTCGCGGACCCTCTGCACAGCCGGCAGCAACAGGCCCACCAGAATGGCAATGATCGCGATCACGACCAGCAATTCGACGAGCGTGAAACCGCGGCGGCTGGAGCAACATTGGGGCCGGAAGGCAGAAAGTTTCACGTTGGTAATCCTCGTCTTGGCCCACCGCCAGCTGATTTCGAGCAGCCACTTATTATCACCACCTCGGAAGCCTCCTGTTAGTCTAAACACAAACGACTGCTTCCGCGAATCAAAGGGCAGAGAGATTGAAACCAGGATGATTTGCGCGGCAAGTCCCGCGACTCAACTACTCGAGTCGCGATCGCTGGGCGAATCGACCATGGCGTGTTAGACTTTTACATGCGACGCATGTTAGCCGGCGGTCGGTCGTTTCTTCAGCGGCACGCTCAGGCCTGCAACCCAGGGCACGCGTCGCTTTCATGCTGCCCAGTTCCGGCGGTACATTTTCAACCGGGAGAGAGTCATGCGCTTGCTCACGATGATCACGCTCGGTTTTCTAGTGGCCCAGAACCCCTCAAGCCCAGGGCTTCCAAGGTGTCAGGGATCGTCAACTGTAAGTAGTTTGTAGGTCGATACATGCCCGCCGTTGCGGTAGCGGCTTTTTTTGGGTGGCGGCTTCTTCGGACCGCGCGGACTTTTCCGGTA
>Ga0316363_10001619_pt1 | contig 19126 bp, 14 predicted proteins | sample Sb_taG_3_FD_200459 | JGI IMG/M metagenome (GOLD analysis project Ga0316363, IMG submission 200459) | Peat soil microbial communities from Weissenstadt, Germany - Sb_50d_a_PC metaG (v2) (version 2) | ecosystem: Environmental > Terrestrial > Soil > Wetlands > Peat | place: Germany: Weissenstadt...
GCGCGAACGGGTCGCGCTCGACGCGGACCGCCTGCCGCGCCTTCTCCGCCTCGAGGCGCGCCAGGGCGATGTCCGGATTCTGCCGGATGGCCGTCTCCACCGCCTGGCGCAGGGTCATCGGATGGTCCTCGGCGCGCAACAGGCACAATCCCAGGAAAAAGATTGCCGCTCTGAACATACCTCATTGTAAGGGGCTGGGGGCCAGGGGCCGGGGCCGGCATGCTATATGTGATGCATGAGCCTACGATTGCAGGGCATTTTCCCGCCCATTACCACGCCGTTCGATCACCACGGGAATATCTACGCCGCCAAGGTGCAGCACAACGTGGAGAAGTGGAACCGGACATCGCTTTCGGGCTACGTGGTGATGGGGTCCACCGGCGAGAGCGTCATGTTGACCACCGAAGAGAAGATCGCGCTGTGGGAGCAGGTGGCCCAACACGCGGCGCCCGACAAGCTGCTGATCGCGGGCACCGGCATGGAGAGCGTGCGCGAGACCGTCTGCCTGACCAATCGGGCCGCCGAAATGGGCTACAAGGCCGCCATGGTGCGGACGCCGCACTACTACAAGAATTTGATCAACCGGGCGGATGCGCAGGCGCTGTATTACCGCGCGGTGGCCGACCAATCGCGCATTCCGCTGATCATCTACAACTGGCCGCAGGCCACCGGCGTGGACATTCCGGTGGAGGCGGTGGTAGCGATATCGGAGCATCCCAACGTGATCGCCATCAAGGAGAGCTCCGGCAACCTGGAAAAGGTGATGCAGATGATCCGGGAAGTGAAGCACGGATTCCAGGTGATGGTGGGGTCGGCGCCGACCTTGTGGCCCTCGCTGCTGATGGGTGCGTGCGGTGCGATTCTGGCGTATGCCAACGCGGCTCCGTACTCGGTGATCGCGATTTGGGAGGCATATCGAACGCGCGAGGAGGTGGGGGGTCTGGACTGGCAGAACCGCATCGGCCGCGCCGCGGCGCTGGTGACCACGAAGTACGGGGTGCCGGGGTTGAAGTACGCGATGGACCTCAACGGGTACTACGGCGGGCCGCCGCGGTTGCCGTTGACGGCGCCTGGCGAGGCGGCCAAGAAGGAGATCGAGGAGGCGTTCCGGGATCTGAAGGGCTGAGGCTGCTAGAGGCTCCACGCCTGGGACGGGTGGCCGGCCACCGGCTCCTGCGGCAGCGGCTTTGCCCAGGGACTTTCGGCGCCGTCGGCCGGCTGGGAGGCTTCCTGCTGTTTCAATCCATCCCAAGCTTCTGCCAGGGTGGAAAGCAACCCCAGCACTTCGGCCAACGGCGCATCCCTCTGCTGGAAATTGGCCTCGATCAGCTTCCGGATCATGTAATCGTAAAGCTGCGCCAGCCTCCGGCTGATCTCGCCGCCGCGCGCGTGATCCAGGGAGCCGGTGAGCTCGATGAGGATCTCGCAGGCCGTGCTGATGGAGCGCGCGCGCGCCGCAATCTCGCCGGCCGCAAGCTGGCGCCGTGCGTTCCGCACCGCTGCGGTCGCCGCTTGATAGAGCAGGCATACCAATTCGGTGGGGTCGGCGGAAAGGACCCGGCTTTCCAGGTAAACGTCCTGCGCGTTCTGCCACATATTGTCCTCCCAAAGACCCTTATCGTCCGCGGGGGCGGCTCTAAGAGCGTTCAGGTGTTTTCCTGGTGCGAGTTTTCGGCCAACCGAAGCACGTATTCCGGTGGGATCTGCGAGAGCACTTCGCCGGTCTTGCGACTCACGACGCGAACCACCATGCGCTGGGTTTGCCGGTCCGGAACAAACATCAGCTCGTTGTCCTGGCCGAACATCTGCGAGCCGTTCAACGCCTTGACGGCCTGGATCACTTGCCGGTTTTGCGCGACCTGATCCGCCGGAATGGCAGGCACCGTAGCGGGCGGAGCCTGCGCAACACGATTCAATGAGGTGACGTCCATATCAACTCCTCGGGCAAGGGGCTCGGTGGATATAACCCGCGCGGCCTTCCCATAATCTTATCGGCCCGCCGCCGGAAAGCTTGCAATCCCGGGATTATCGGAGGTCAGATATTGGGGGAAATCGGGGAGCGTGGCCCGCCACGGCTGGGCGGGCTTCGCCTGCAACAGGCAGGCCTCGTCGGCCGAACGGGCTTCCAGCCGGACGCCCCCGCCGTTGCGGGTGATCCGGTAGGCCGCCTTCGCTCCGTGATGCAGGCGGAGCGGCTCCAGTTCCCAGCCGGATCCGGCCAGCATGTGGATTCCACCGTTGCGGCCCACCAGGATGGCGAGCTCGCAGTCCTCGCGGCCGCCTTGACGGGCCGTCTGAAAAATCTCTTCCGCGTCTTTCAGAAATGCGCTCACGATGTTCTTATCGGGCGCATCCTGGGAATTTTGAAAAGACTCCCGCCCCGCCGTTCCGGATTCAAGATTTGCGAATTCCGGCCGACAAGAAGAGCAGAAAAGGCACAGGCTATGGCCAAAACCGTTCCCGTAATCGGAGTTGAAACCGCTGAGCTGCGTTGGCTCCGCATGCTGATCTCCCTTCTTCGGCACCCCGATCCGAGCGTTCCGGAACTGGCGCGCCAGGCCCTTCTCTACCTCACCGAGGCCGCCGGTAAACGGGAGCCTCCGCAGCCGGAATCCCTGGATCATACGGGTTGACCGTCCTGCTGGGTTGCGTGGGCCGCAGCGGGACGCACATTACTGTTGACATCCGACAACAAGAGGTGCATCATGGTGTAGGTATTCGGCAACATGAGGCAACTTTCCAGGCTTGACCTGCTCCAGGGGACGCTGGACCTTTTGATCCTCCGCACCCTCCAGACCGGCCCCCAGCACGGATGGGCCATTTCCGAGCGCATCCAGCAGATCTCCGAAGACGTGCTGCGGGTCAACCAGGGGTCGCTGTATCCCGCGCTGCACCGCCTGGAGCACCAGGGCTGGATCAAGGCCGAGTGGGGCGTCTCCGAACTGGGACGCCGCGCGCGCTTCTACCAACTCACGGCCGCGGGCCGCAAACAACTCGAAGTGGAGACCGAAACATGGGCGCGCCTGACGGGGGCCATCGGGCGCGTGCTCGAGATGGCGTGACATGGGATTTCACGATTTCCGGCTGCGGCTTCGCGCCCTGCGATCCCGCCGCCGCGCCGAGCGGGATCTCGACGACGAACTGAAGTTTCACTTGGAAATGGAGGCGCGCAAGAAGCGCATCGAGGGCTTGCCGGACGCCGAAGCACGCCTCCAGGCAAAGGCCGAATTCGGCGGAGTCGCGCAGGTTCGCGAGGAGTGCCGAGACATTCGCGGGCTCACCTTTCTCGAGAACCTGGGGCGCGACATCCGCTACGGCTGGCGCGTGCTGTCGAAGACGCCGGTGTTCACCGCGGTGGCGGTGCTTTCGCTGGCCATGGGGATCGGCGGCAACACCGCCATCTTCAGCCTGGTGGACACGGTCCTGCTGCGGATGCTGCCGGTGCGCAGCCCGGAGCAGCTCGTGGTGCTGAAATGGTCGGCCAACCGGGCTCCGCGCGGGCTGAGCACATCCTTCTCCTTCAACGATGGAGAGGGCCGCTTCCGCACCAATGTATTCTCCTGGACGATTTTCTCGGGCCTGCGCGCGCGCAACCAATCGTTGGCCGAAGTCTTCGCGTACTCGCCGCTCTCGCGGCTCAATGTGACGGCGAATGGCGAGGCCCGGATGGCCGGCGGCATGCTGGTTTCCGGCAACTACTTCTCGTCGCTGGGCGTCGGAACCGTACTGGGCCGTCCAATCGTGGACGATAACGACACCGTGGACGGCGCTTCCGCCGCGGTGATCAGCTATCGCTTTTGGGAACGCGCGTTCGGGCTCGACCCGGCCGCTATCGGCAAGACGATCTACGTCAATCGCGTACCGTTCACGGTAGCGGGAGTCACACCGCGCGCGTACTTCGGAGTTTCGGCGAGCGGGTTCGCGCTGACCCCGGAAATTGACATCACCGTTCCGATCCGCGCCCGTGACCGCTTGGAATGGAACGCGCAGCACCCCATCGAATGGTTCACCGGCGATATCTTCTGGGTTCAGGCGATGGGCCGGCTCAAGCCCGGCGTTGACCCGCGCGCCGCGCAGGCCGAGTTGAGCGCGATCCTGGCCGCAGGAATGCCTGCGGTTGTCGCTCGCGATCAGAGGGCTGGCGTCCCACATGTCGAGCTCATTCCCGGCGGCCAGGGCCTCGATTTCCTGCGCAAAGATTTCCACGAGCCTCTGCTGATCTTGATGGCGGTGGCCGGCATGGTGCTGCTGATGACCTGCGCCAACCTGGCCGGAATGCTCTTGGCGCGCGCCACGGCGCGGCGCAAGGAGATCGCAGTGCGGCTGGCGCTGGGCGCGGGCCGGCTACGCCTGGTTCGCCAGTTGCTCATCGAAGGGGCGCTGCTTTCGGCGGGCGGCGCCGTGGCTGGACTGGTGCTGGCGAACTGGGGCGTACGCGCGCTGCTCGCCATTCTTGCCACGGGCTTCCACGCGGTGGCCTTCGAAGTTCGGCCGGATGCCCGGATCTTGGCTTTTACCGCCGGGATCTCCCTGCTCACCACGGTGCTGTTCGCGCTCGCGCCGGCCCTCGGCGCCACGCGGCAAGACGTCGCGTCGGGACTGAAGGCGGACACGCCGCTCACCGCCGCGAGCCATCGATTCCGGCCCGTGCGGGCGCTGTTGGCCGTGCAGATCGCGGTGGCGCTGGTATTGCTCGTGGGCGCTACGCTCTTCACCCGCAGCCTGGCCAACCTGCGCTCCATCCCGCTGGGATTCAACCCGCAGAAACTGGTGCTCTTCGGTCTGACCCCCGGCGCCAATGGCTACGACGAGGTGCGCGGGAACCAGCTCTACACCAACCTGTTGGACCGCCTGAAACGAATCCCGGGAGTCACCGGCGCTACCCTTTCGGCTCAAACGCCCCTCAGCGGCTGGTCCTCGAATGACGGGATCCGGGTGGCGGGCGACGATTCGCCGCGCGGCCGCAACGCGGACCTCAACTTCGTAGGCCCGAGTTTATTGGAGGTACTGCAGATACCCCTCGTTCTGGGGCGCAGCATCGACCAACGCGACACGGCGACCGCCCCGAAAGTCGCAGTTGTCAGCGAGACGGCGGCCCGGGAATATTTCGGCGGCAGTTCTCCGGTGGGGCAGAAATTCCGCTGGGCCTCTCAGCCCGACTGGGAAGTCGAAGTAGTAGGCGTGGTCAAGGATGCCAAATACGATCGCCTGAAGAACGCGCCTACCGAGGTGGTTTACATCCCCTATACACAACGCTACCGCGGCTGGCTGGAGGCGATGAATTTCGAGCTGCGAACAGCGGGCGATCCGGCGGCGGTGATCGCCGCGGCCCGCTCGGCAGTCCGCGAATTCGATCGCATGCTGCCGCTGGTCGACGTCAAGACCATGGAAGGGCAGATCGACGAAGCTCTCGCGCAGCAGCGCCTGTTTGCATCCCTGGTCAGTCTCTTTGGAACCATCACGCTGCTGCTGGCCTGTGTCGGGCTGTATGGATTGGTCTCTTACTCGGTGGCCAGCCGCACGCGCGAAATCGGAGTGCGGATGGCTTTGGGCGCGGACCGCCTCGCCGTCCTGCGCATGGTTGCCGGACAGGTGGCGGTGACCACGGCGCTCGGCCTGCTGGCAGGCATACCGGCAACGCGCGCGCTGACTCGCTTGGTCGAATCGCAGCTCTACGGGATTCATGCCGGCGATATGTTGAGCCTGGCAATGGCGGCCGCGGCGGTGTTGGTGGCGATGTTGGCGGCGTTTCTCCCGGCACGGCGCGCCATGCGCATCGACCCGGTGCGCGCCCTGCGCTGGGAATAGGGCGTGGCTGACTTCGGCTTCCAACCTTCGATATTGTAGAGGAGATGCAGAAGAAACAACTTGGCAACAGCGATATGGAATTGACGCCGATCGGCGTGGGTGCATGGGCCATGGGCGGAGGCGGCTGGAAGTTCGCCTGGGGACCGCAGGACGATACGCAATCCGTCGCCGCGATTCACGAAGCGCTGGATCGCGGAGTGAACTGGATCGATACGGCGGCAGTGTACGGGCTGGGACACTCGGAGGAGGTCGTGGCGCGCGCCCTGGAAGGCCGGTCCAACCGCCCCTACGTCTTCACCAAATGCGAGCGCACCTGGAACGAGGAAGGCGAAATTCGCGGCAGCCTCAAGGCCGGCTCGGTGCGGAAGGAGTGCGAGAACAGCCTGCGGCGGCTGCGCGTGGACTCGATCGACCTCTACCAGATTCACTGGCCGGACCCCGACCCGGACCTTGAAGAAGGCTGGACGGAGCTGGCCAGGCTGAAGGAGGCCGGCAAGGTGCGCTGGATCGGCGTCTCCAATTTCAACGTGCAACACCTGGAGCGCTGCCGGAAGATCGCCCCCATCACGTCGTTGCAGCCGCCCTACTCGGCGGTTTCGCCGGAGGTGGAACAGGAGACGCTGCCCTACTGCCAGGCGCACGGGATCGGCGTGATTGTGTACTCGCCCATGAAATCGGGGTTGCTGACGGGGAAGATGACGAAGCAGCGGGTCGCGGGTTTTCCGCGGGACGACTTCCGCCGGAACGCACCGGCGTTTCAGGAGCCGCAACTCACCCGCAATCTGGAACTGGCGGACCTCATGAAGAAGATCGGCGCGCGGCACGGGCGCTCGGCGGGCGAGGTGGCCATTGCGTGGACGCTACGCCATCCCGCGGTCACGGCCGCGATCGTCGGCATGCGCTCCGCGGAACAGGCGCGCGGCGTGATCGGCGCGCTGGAGTTCCGCCTGACGGCGGATGAGGTCGACGAGATTGGCGCGTTCGTTCACGGGGAGCGCTCGGCCGCGAGTTAGGGCTTTCTGCCAGGTAGGACAGACCATCGCCTTTCGTGGTCTGTCCTCCCTCACGAAATCGCGGTTGGGTGACACTGTCGAAAAACATCCACATCTGACTCGACAAAATGCACAGTTCAAGGAGGGCCGCCTGACCGGCGGCTGCAGGCAAGATTGCCTGCCCCACGAGCTTGGCAAGCACACTCTCGAAAAAACATGCACAAACCCTTGAAAATGCGTGGGGGCGAGCCGGCGGCAAGACCGCCGGCGTTACCGGCCGAGCAGAATCCGTCGGAGCCGGAGCGGTTGCAGTAGCACCGGATCTCGTGGTCAAGTTGCGAAAGCACAGACGGCGTCAGCAGGCCGATAGACAATCGGCCCGCCGGTTAACTGCGCCACACTTTTTCATCGGCTTGGGTGGCCGATTCCGGCCATGGAAACAGACGACAAAAACCGATCGTCTGTCCCACCTCTGAGTGTGAGGACCATTAAGAACTGCCGATCAGGACGCCCGTGAGGAAAACCAGCGCGCCGCCCAATCCGACCTGCAACGCGGCGGAGAGCGGGGGCGTGTCCATGTAGCGGTGCCGAATCCACGAGATCACTCCCAGCTCGAGGAGCACAACCACTACCGCGGCACCCATGGCGGTATGAAAGTCTTGGATGAGAAATGGCAGGGTATGGCCCACGCCGCCCAGCGCCGTCATCATCCCGCAGATCAGCCCGCGGAACCAGGGATGACCGCGGCCGGTCAGGCTTCCATCGTCGGACAAGGCTTCCGCGAAACCCATGCTGATTCCCGCGCCAAGCGACGCGGCCAGTCCCACGGCAAAGGCGTCCCAACTGTTCCGTGTGGCGAAGGCGGCGGCGAATACCGGGGCGAGCGTGGAGACCGAGCCATCCATCAAGCCTGCCAGTCCCGGTTGCACGATCTGCAGGACGAACAGGCGCCGCCTGGCCTCGTCCTCCTCGCGTTTTTTGTCGGGCGGAAGCTTGTCTTCGGTGAGCTTTTCGGCGCGGTCTTCGTGGGACCGCTCCTCTTGCGCCAGGTCGTCCAGCAATTGACGCGCGCCGGCATCCTGGGTCCGCGCGGCGGCTTTTTCGTAGAATTGGCGGCTCTCCACTTCCATGGTGCTGGCCTGCCTGCGGACCGCGTCCAGCCCCAGCGGGCGGATCAGCCACGTGGGTTTGCGCTGCACGAATCCTTTCACGTCCTGCCGGCGGATCAGCGGAATGTGCTCGCCGAACCGCTGCCGGTAGAGCTCGATGAGCCTGCGCCGGTGGCCCGATTCTTCGGTGCGCATGCCGTCGAACACCGCCGCCGAGGCGGCGAAGTTCTCGCGCAGACCTTCCGCAAAATCCGCGTAGACGCGCTCGTCTTCTTCCTCCAGCGAGATGGCGAGCGCGAGAATCTCACGTTCCGAAAGACTATCGAAGTTCCGCATGATGGATTCCAAGGTAGCGGGCGGCGAGGCTGGTGCGCAAGCCTGTTATAAAGCACACCATAAGCCGCGTTTTCGCGGCGGTAATGGTTTCACCAGCCATAGCGCAGGGCCGCAACGATTTTAGCTACCGGGACACACGCGGGGCGTACATCGGGGGTACAGAGCACAACCCCAACCCGCGGCGCACCCGACTGCCGGAGCCGATCTGAGAGGCGGCGGTGGAAATGCGACTGGATTACACCCGGTTGAAGAAACGGTTGCCGGCCGGCACGCAGCCGCTTCAGGCGACTGCGCCGGCATTCCTGGAACTGTTAGCTCCACCCCGCAACGGGTCCGGTGGAGTGTGTGGTGGAGTTGGAGTCCGCCGGCGGCAGGATGCGCATAGCGGCCTCCTCGGCCGCCAAACGACGATGCAATCATGCGATGTGGTGTCCGGTTTCGCCGTTACTTTCCTCTACTTCCGTACCAGCAGCGCCCAATCGTTCCTGCCCGGCGCCACCGGCGAGGTCCACGCCGGACCCTCGGCCACGCCAATCGGAATTACCTCGCCCGTCATCGGATTGAACCACTCGGCATGGTACCGACCCGGGAGCAGTCGAATGGTCACCTTGCCCGCCTTGGCCAAGTAAACCGCATACGTTTGGCCCGGCTCCGCCAGGCACCAGTTGCCGACATCCACCAGTTCATCGTGCGGTTCCGTCTTCCACCACTCGAAGCTCGTCAGGAAGTCCACCATGTGCGCGTAGCCCGACAGCATGGTCGTAGTGTCGTCGCTGCGCCCGTTCATCCAACCACCCCCCGCGTCCGGCCAGATGCCCACGCCACGCCTCGCCGTCTCACCCGCCGTGCCGTAAGCGCCGGCCATCGCGATGTCCCACGCCGTCCTCCGCAGCGTCTCGGCCGAATCGCCCGGTGGCGGCGGCGCCCACAGCGGATAGTGGTCCTCATAGCCATACTCTTCGTTGGCCTGAGGAATGATGCGGCCGGTCTTGATCTGCAGTTGCCGCTCCTCGAGCATGAGCGGGTGCTGGTTGCGCGACCAATCCTGAATCGAGGTGAAGCCGAACCACTCCGAGCCCCGGTCCTGGTGCTCGCGGTGCACCGGATGCGTCGTCGCGAGGTGCCGGTATGGATCCCAGCTTTCGAGTAGTGTGCCCGTCTCGTGGGCCCACTTGTCGTCGCGGAACGTGTCCAGGTCGTCGCCCAAATCCCACGTGATATTTGAAAATGCGGTGAGCCGAGCCGTCGCGTAGCGGATATAGCGCCGCTCGTCCTCGCTGCCCGGAGTCAAATGGATCTGTCCATCGGCGATATCGAGGATTACCGAGATAATCATGTCCCGCTCGCGAGCGTATCTCAGCATGCGTTCGAAACGCTGCCAGTGCTCTATCCGGAACCGCGTGTAGTCGAACCCCGGATGATAGAAGTCGTCGGCTTTCGCCGCCGGCCACGGGCTCAGAAACAGGCTCCAGTCCGCCGTGTTCATCGCCGGCTCGCCGTACATGGTGTTCGCGCGCCCGCTCAACAGCACTCGCAGGCGGTTGATCTTCAGCCGCCGCAGCCTCTCCAGGCTGTTGCCAATCACCCGCTCATCGCGCCAACCCATCAGCCAGTAGGCCGTCGTCCCATTGAAGAAGTAATGCTCACGCGTGCCTTCCCAGATGAAGTGCCACCGGTGATCGGGGTCCACACGGATGGGCCCACGCCGCCCGCCGCCGGTGGCGTGAAACGTCCCTTCGTAGTCCTTCTCGAAGCCCTTCTCCGCGTACTTAACCGTGTAGGCATAGTCGCCCGGCTTCGATGGCATGAAGCGGATCTTGAAGAGCGTGCCGCCGGAGGAGTCGCAAAAGCCGTCCACCTTCACGCGCTCGATGGCGCCGGCCAGACCGAACCAGCCAGTCACCACCACATCCGTAAACGGGTTGCCCGCATCCGGCGCGCTTACTTGCAGGCTCACCTCCACGAAATCGTACGCCGCCACCGAAGCGGCCGACTGCGAAAACTCGACTTTCGCCGGTGTCGCCCACGCCAGGTGGCTCGCCAACAGCGATAACGCAAGAACAAAACGTTGCATGGCTTAGCGCCGGGTGGCCCTTTCTCTGCCCGGCTGGCAAGCATTCTACACCCGCACGGCAAACCCGTATGGTCCGGAAACTGGATCTGTTGGATCTGCGCCGGTTCCCTTCGGTCGCCCAGAGCTCGGATGATAGGCTAACGAGATGCCGAGAGTCCTGGACCATTCCGGTTCGTACTGGTCCGCGAGATCTTCCGCGCCTCCCGGCGGCCTTAGACGCGCTTGGGGGATAATGGTCACGGGAACTCGAGACATGGCAACTGCGACGACCATGAGTGGAGCGGCGTTCGACCAGCTTCCGTATGAAGAGGGCCGCCGGTGGGAGTTGGTCCAGGGAGAAATGATCGCCGTGTCCAGCGCAACACCCGAACACCAATCTATTGTTATTATCTTCGGTGCGAGTTTGCGCAACTACTCCCGCCGCGAACCCGGCGTCTGGGCACTTCCGGACAGCGAATTTGCGCTCGGAGAAGATGACCGCGTCCGTCCGGACGTGGCCATTCTCCTGAACGGACGTTGGGCGTCCGTCGATCGGAAGAAGACGCCGATCCCACTGGCGCCGGATATCGCGGTGGAAGTGATCTCTCCTAGTGAGCGGGCCAACGACACCATGCGCAAGATTCGAACCTACTTGGGGGCAGGCGTCCAGGAAGTGTGGCAGATCGTGCCCGAATTCCAAACAATCCTCATCTATAGGGGCGCCAAGTCGATTACCGTCCTGGACATTGGCGACAGCCTGAACACGCCTTTGCTGCCAGGGTGGGAGATATCGGTCCGCGAAATCTTTGAGGGCTAAAGGATCGCATGCCCCTCACCCAGATCCTGGACTCCCAAGACCCCTCCCTCTACGACGTCCGCTCGAAAGCCCCCGGTCCGCAGGGCTCGCTCCCCATCACACCGGAAATGCTGATCCAGCGGCCCCCCGGCGACCTTTTCGGCTGGAGCCAGAACGCCGGCATGGGATGGGACCCGGCCGCTCTCGGCGGCAAGGAGTTCCTCATTCTCAGCACCCACGGCGGTATCCGCGCGGCCGACGGCACGCCCGTTGCGCTGGGCTACCACACCGGCCACTGGGAAGTCGGCCTCCTTATGGATGCCGCGGCCAAGGAGCTGAAATCGCACGGCGCCATCCCGTTCGCCGCGTATTGCACCGATCCCTGCGACGGCCGCACGCAGGGAACCACCGGCATGTTCGATTCCCTGCCCTACCGCAACGACGCGGCCTCGGTTTTCCGGCGGCTGATCCGCTCGCTGCCCACGCGCCGCGGCGTGATCGGGGTGGCTACCTGCGACAAAGGTCTCCCCGCCATGATGATGGCGCTCGCCGGGTCGCGCGATCTCCCTTGCGTGCTGGTGCCGGGCGGCGTCTCGCTATTGGCGGAAGACGGCGAGGATGCGGCCAAGATCCAGTCGGCTGGAGCGCGCTTCGCTCACGGGCAAATGACCCTGGAGGCCGCCGCCGAAGGGCTGTGCCGCGCGTGCGCCACGCCCGGCGGCGGCTGCCAGTTTCTGGGAACCGCGGCCACCTCGCAAGTGGTCGGCGAAGCGCTCGGCATGTCGCTGCCGCACTCGGCGTTGTCGCCCTCCGGGCATCCCATCTGGACCGACATGGCCCGCCGGTCGGCTCGCGCCGCGCTGGCGCTCGAAACCCGCGGCCTCGCCATGAGGGACGTCCTCACCGCGGCCTCGCTGCAAAACGCCCTGGTGCTGCACGCCGCGTTCGGCGGCTCGACCAACCTGGTCCTGCATCTCCCCGCCATCGCCCACGCCGCGGGCCTGGCGCGTCCCACGGTGGACGATTGGACACGCGTTAACCGCCAGACGCCGCGCCTGGTAGACGCTCTACCTAACGGCCCCAGGATGCATCCCACCGTACAGGTCTTCCTGGCCGGCGGCGTGCCGGAGGTCATGCTGCACCTCCGCCGCGCCGGCCTGCTGGAGACCGGCGTCCCGACGGTGAGCGGCGAAAGCCTGGCCACGGTGCTCGATTGGTGGGAGCAATGCGAGCGGCGCGCATCGCTGCGGCGCGTCCTCCGGGAGCGCGACGGTGTGGATCCCGGCGACGTCATCATGGACCCGGACAGCGCGCGGCGCCGCGGGCTCACCTCGACCGTCACCTTCCCCAGGGGCAATCTCGCCCCCGGCGGCTCGGTCATCAAGAGCACGGCGATCGATCCGACGGTGGTGGATCCCGACGGCGTCTATCGCCGGAGCGGACCGGCACGCGTATTCCGCACCGAGAAGGAGGCCGCCGCGGCCGTCAAGAGCGGCGCCATCCGCCCTGGCGACGTGCTGGTGTTGATGTGCCGCGGGCCCATGGGCTCGGGGATGGAGGAGATCTTCGGAATCACCTCGGCGCTGCGCTATCTCGATTTCGGCAAGCACGTCACGGTGATCACGGATGCGCGCTTCAGCGGCATTTCCACGGGAGCGTGCATCGGCCACGTCACGCCGGAAGCGCTGGCGGGCGGGCCGATCGGCAAGATCCGCGAAGGCGACCACATCGAGATCGTGATCGATCGCGTGAACCTGGAGGGCTCCGTCAACCTAGTGGTGCGCGGAAGCGTGGACGAAGGCACGCGCGAGTTGGCCGAAAGGCCGATGCGCGACGACCTCGCGCCCGACCCGGACCTGCCCGCGGAAACGCGCCTCTGGGCGGCGCTCCAGGAGGCCAGCGGAGGGCCCTGGGGCGGCTGCGTCTACGACGTGGATGAGATCGTAAAGAGGCTGGGAAACGGGCGAATCCCGCCACGCTAGAGCTCGCTTGGAGGCCGTGAAAATCGGAAGCCGTGAAAGAAGGATTTGGACCGCAGACAAAACATTTCGACGGGTGCTGCTGGCGCGCGGAGTCCGGTGCTGGCGCGCAAACCAATGATGGTGTAGCGTTAGCTGGGACAAGGCAGCGGTTCCCCTTGAGAACGGTGGTTTCAGTGGCGATCGAGTGCCGCCGTCGTTTCCCTCGGGCACCGTCAACGGCACAGCCGGGCGCGTTTCCGCGTCTCCGATTTGCGTGGTTCGCGGAGAACAGGACTTAACTCATCACGCTCCCTGCTCGGCGTCGCACGTACTACTCCAATCGCGGCAGGTGCTCCGGTAGGACAAGGAGGCGAATGGAGCGGGCCTGCCCAGGGGTTCTTTCGATGAGGCCGTTGCGCTCCAGGGTCTTGATCATATCGTGAATCGCGGGCGGGGAAACCTGGAAGTAACGCTCCAGGTCCGACTCCGCGGGAGCCTGGCGGTGTATCTTGGTGTAGTTGTAGATGAAGGCCAGATATTGACCCTGTTTTGCGCTGAATGACGGTGCAATTGACGGATCGAGCTTCGGCGCAGGATCTATGCTTACCTCGAAGGCGTCCTCGCCAAAACTTTCGAAGACGCGGACTTTGAGAATGTAGACCTGTCCGCCGATAACGGTGCGAACGGGCTTCTTGGCGGCGGCGTAGAGGTTCCCGCGCAACTCTTTCGCATCGGAGCTGGAGCTTATGTAGTTCGCGATCCCGATGCCTATGCCGCCTTTATGGGCGAAGACCCATTCCCGGCGGTCTTTGTACTCCACCTCAATCGATTGAGCACCGATTGACAGTGCGTGACCGCATAACCCTTCGAGCAATGTTGCCGGTCTGCCCATGCGTGCTGAAAGCTCCCCCTCACGCCGCCAAAAGAGCCGTCAGGGACCGCACATCCGATACGGTCTCTAACTTGCGGACGAGATCGATAGCAGACTTCGCTTTGTCGCGCGGCCACCGGGCGAAGGCAGCGCAGTCCAGGAATTTCCCGGCCGTTTCCTCGTAGCTCATGGGAATGGCCGGGCTTCCCTTAGCGAAATCGGCGCGGCCCGAGATCGTCCTGCCATCCTGCAGGCGGATCTCCAGGATGGTGGTCATCTTGTTGTAGCCGGCCGCCTCCGCCACCGGGTTTACTCCGAAACGAATCCGACCGATCATGTTCTGCACATCCGGCCGATTCACCACCTCGTCGGTAAACTCGCTCAGCCCCGCCTTCCCGTACAGTAGCAAAGCGGCCATGCAGAATTCCATGCTGAACTTCGCTTCCAGCCCGGTCTTCGGATGGTGATGGATGAGCGCGTTGGGCATATTCCGGTTCGTACCGACATCCACACGTTCGATCCGCCGGGCGTCGATCTTCTCCACGCGGATCAGCCGGGAGAGCTCTGTCATGGCGGGATGAGTGAGAGATCCCGAGGGAAAAGGCTTGATCGAGACGCCGGGCGCGCGAAACGTCCAGGGATTACCGAGCTTGTGAACGATGGCTTTGGGGTCATAGCTTCCCCCCGCCGCTCGAAAGAAGCCGCGAGGCGCTTCCAGAATCTGCTCGGCAGCGGTCCATCCGAGCGCCGCCAAGTCGGCCGCGACCACCCCCGACTCCGCCGCGCGCCCGGCATGCAACGGCTTCGTCATGGTGCCGAAGTTCTCGCGCAGGCCCGCGGCTTCGCTGGCCGATATTCCCAGGGCCCGCAGTGTCCGGCTCTGATCCAGGCCGGTCACCCTCGCTCCCGCGGCCGCGGCACCGATGGCGCCGCACGTGCCGGTGCTGTGAAAACCGTCCTCATAATGACGGGGCGAGATGGCTTCGGCAATCTTGCACTCCACTTCTACTCCGACGTGGTACGCAATCATGAGATCCCGTCCCGAGATGGCGCGGCCTTCGCCCATGGCCAGAGCGGCCGAGAGAACCGGCGCCGTGGGGTGCGTCAGCAGCCCGTACACGCGGTCCCCAGCCACCGCGAGCTGCGTGTCGTCATAATCGTCCGCGTGTATCCCGATGCCGTTCACGAACGCGGCGAAGCGCGGCGGCGCCTTCAGGGAAGAGCCGATGATGGTGGAATCGCCGCGCGATAACCCCATCGATTGCACGTAGGCGCGGCTCAGTTTGCCGGTCTCGGCAACCGAGCCGCAAAGCGCCAGGCCCAGCCCATCCAGGATCGATTTCTTGCCCAGATCGATCACATCCTCCGGCACATCCCGATACGCCGTCTTCCCGATGAAGCCGGCGACCTCGAGGGTCAGTCCGTCCGCCTTCGGGAATTCCTCGCCCGACGGCCTGCCGCCGGGCGTTTGCGCGGAAGCCTTTGAGAAAAGGGCATTCGCGCATACGGCATTTTTGACAAGCCGTCTTCGGCTCAATTTCATATCACTCGACTCCCGGTCCTCGCAAAGGCGAGTATATCCCGTCCAGCCCGCGCCGCGCTTGCTAGCCTCCAGCCCCTCCTCCGCGCCTCCGCTCAGGGAGTGGTTTTTGTCCGCGGCGGGGCACTTCGTTAGAATAGGTGTTCCCCGCTATGGCGCGACAACTAGTCGAGTGTGTTCCCAACTTTTCCGAAGGGCGCGATGCCGCCAAAATCGATGCCATCGTCCAGAGCATTTTGGCGGTCCCCGAAGTGGTGCTGCTGGATCGCGAGTCGGATGCCGACCACAACCGTTCGGTCCTCACCTTCGCCGGACCTCCCGAGGCGGTGGCCGACGCCGCTCTCCGCTCCGTCGCCAAGGCGGTGTCGCTCATTGACCTGACCCGGCATCAGGGAGCCCATCCGCGCATCGGTGCGGCCGACGTAGTGCCCTTCATCCCCATTGAAGGCGTCACCCTCGAGGACTGCGTCAAGCTCGCCGAGCGGGTGGGAAGCGCGATCTGGGAGCAACTCAGAGTGCCGGTCTACTTCTACGAAGCCGCGGCCAGGCGCGCGGAGCGCGTGAACCTCGAGAACATCCGGCGCGGCCAGTTCGAGGCGCTGGTCAAGGAGATGGGGACAGTGCCGGAGCGCCAGCCCGATTGCGGCGACCCGGTCTGCCATCCCACCGCGGGCGCTATCGTGGTGGGCGCGCGCAAATTCCTGATCGCTTACAACGTCAACCTCGGCACGCCCGACGTGGGCATCGCCAAGAAGATCGCCAAGACCATTCGCTTCTCATCCGGCGGTTTCCGCTACGTCAAGTCGATGGGGGTAACGCTGGCATCGCGCAACCTGGCCCAGGTCTCGATCAATCTGACGGATTTCGAGCAGACGCCCATGCACCTGGTCTTCGAAACCGTGCGCCGGGAGGCGGAGCGCTACGGCGTGCCGGTGGTGGGGAGCGAAATCGTGGGACTGATTCCCAAGAAGGCCGTCGAGATGTCGGCGGAATATTTCCTGCGCTACGAAAATTTTCGCCCCGAGCTGGTATTGGAAAACCGGATCGCGGAAGCCGTGACGGCGCGCAGCGGCCTGCCCGAATTCCTGGATGCGCTGGCGGCGCCCACGGCCACGCCCGGCGGCGGCAGCGCGGCGGCGGCCGCCGCGGCCATGGCGGCCGCGCTGGGAGCCATGGTCACCCGGCTCGCCAGGCAGGACAGCAGCGGCTTCGAAGAAGACCGCCGCTTCTTCACGGAAGCGGTAGAGCGCGATGCCGAGGCCTTCCAGCGCGTCATGGGCGCATACAAGCGTCCGAAGGAGGAGCGCGGTCCGTTTGTGGAGGAGGCGCTGCACAGCGCCGCCGAAGTGCCGCTGGAAGTTTTCGAGCGCGCGGCGGCCCTGGAGTCGCGCCTCGGAGGCCTCGATATTCCGGCGAAGTTCGCCTCCGACCTGGCGGTTGCCAAGGCGCTGATCGCCGCCGCGAAGGCCGGAGTGCTGGAAAACGTCCGCATCAATCTCGATTCGATCCGGGATGAGAGCTTCAGGGCGGCGGTAGCAGCCCGTCTGCAGGCAGTCGCAAAGTAGGGTTTGCTACAATAGAAAACGTTCCGGTAGAAAGCGGTGAGGTGCGAGAGCGGTTGAATCGGGCGGTCTCGAAAACCGTTGAACCTTTGCGGGTTCCGTGGGTTCGAATCCCACCCTCACCGCCACAATGAAATCAATAACTTAGCCTGCAATACCAGATTTTCTTGGGCAAGTTTGGGTAATGCCCGTGGTAGAATCGGAGCAGGTATGGCCCTAAACCTCTATCGCAGGCACGGTTCCCATTGCGTGGGTGGCCGCGCGTTGCACGACATGAGCTACGAAACCGATGAGCTTCGGCGTAGCTCCAATCGAGAATCTTCTGCATGGCGGCAACCTGGAGACAACTGACAAATTATAGGTGATCGCTTGGGTGCTGAGGCCAGAACCAGATTGGTGCGGCGTGGTGGGATCGGCAAACCAGGAGCGTCGCCCTCGGCATTATGCCCGGGTCACTTCCTGTCCGGAACGTGTCGCCGCTGGCCACTGCGGCACCCGATCCTGCAACTCAATGGCATTGCTCCTCCTTGACGCCGCAGCATCTACCGAAGTCCCTCAACTCCCGGACCGTCCGGCCATCCGTTGTACCGCCGGGGTCGGCGGGATGAACCGGGGTCGATTCCCTCCGCTCGCCGGGGGGCCTTAAAGCCCTTGAGTAGTCCCCGCGTTTGGGCCGGAATTGACCCCGGCGGCCCCGGTGACCCCGGGGCCACGGCGCACGGGCCGATACGAGGCAAGTTCTGGTGCGGCCCTTCCTCCTGAGGGAGGACAGCAGTAGCAGCGATCAACGGGAACGTTCGGGCCGCAAGCCGATGATGCCCCCTGGGCGAGCAGATCACTAGTTCGGCTCGTACTAGATCGGTACCACGTGACGCAGGCTTGTTCTCGCCATCAGGAACGATGACTCGCCCCCTTGCGCGGACGAAATCAGGGCATCCAAGTGGACGCCTACGTCGTATGCCCCCGCACGACTCACGTCTCCCGCTCCAGTCGTTCAACCGTGGCCCTGATCTGTTTGGCTGTCTTCCGACCGATGTAAAAGAGGCAGATGAGTTGCTGGATGGGCACCCACCGCAGATCACCCAAGCATTGATACCCTGCATCGAGACGGGATCGCAGAACTATGGGCCGGAGCCGGAGATGATGCGTGGCCATGGCCGCGTGATCATCGAGCCGAATGTCCATCCACGAGGGCCTATCAATGCTTCCGGAACTGGTGCTCTCGCGGAAGCGCATTTCCTGAGCCGCCAAGAAGCCGATCACGTAAGCCTCCTGGACCACGGCATGAAGTGCCTCCTTCAGCGCCTGTCGCGTGCAGCGAATCTTCTCACTCGGTAATGCCCACAGGCTGCTGACGGCAGTCAGCACAAGACTGTCTGCAATCTTAGGATCAAGTTCACACGGCATGTAGAACTGTGTCGCTCCCGTGCTGCCAGAACACATTGAATTCGATCCATCCGGGTACCCGACCTCGTGGCTCCGACTACCCCCAGAACGCCAAGTGCGGGCCTTCTAAGCCCTCGCTGCCACTGGCCGGGCCGACGACACCGTTGCGCGAGAAGCCGAAGCACAGCCCAAGAACGCTGGGAACGAGCCGTCCGGGGGGCTGAGCCGGCCCGCGTTAGGGGTGGCCCCGGCGGGCTACCCGCCACCGGTCTTGCAGGGTCGCGTCTGGGTCATTCTGCGAGGTCAGTTTCGCCGGTTTTCCCGGTTTTGCCGGTGGGGTCTAAGCAGGTCTAAGCACGATTCACGGGTTGGCCGGAGGCACTTATCACGTACCCTGCCGGATGGCCAAGGCATCATTTCGGTGGTCGGCCGGACTCCGTCGCCGGGCCGACGGGCAGGTGCTCAGCGTCAATCACTTCGAGAGTGTTGGACAAGTAGTTCGACACGAAGATCGTCTTACCATCGGGCGACCTGCTGAACTCTCGCGGGAACGCGCCGGCTGGAATGGATCCAATTACCGCTTTCGTACCCTGGGCCGCTTGCCTCGCGTCTATGACGGTTAATACCCTTCGGCACTCGCGAGAATTTGCCCGGTTTTGCTCGCCAAAAGTGACCCACCCCGGGGGCCGCGCGAAGGAGCGTTTGGCGCGAG
>Ga0316363_10001621_pt1 | contig 19111 bp, 18 predicted proteins | sample Sb_taG_3_FD_200459 | JGI IMG/M metagenome (GOLD analysis project Ga0316363, IMG submission 200459) | Peat soil microbial communities from Weissenstadt, Germany - Sb_50d_a_PC metaG (v2) (version 2) | ecosystem: Environmental > Terrestrial > Soil > Wetlands > Peat | place: Germany: Weissenstadt...
GCCACCGGCAAGATCGAAGAGCTGATTTTTCAATTAAAAGAGCAATACACGATCGTGATTGTGACGCATAATATGCAGCAGGCAGCCCGGGTGGCGGAGTTCACCGGGTTTTTCCTGCTGGGCAAGATGATCGAGTTCGATAAGACGGAAAAGATATTCACCAATCCTTCCGACAAACGGACGGAAGACTACGTCACAGGCCGATTCGGATAAAGAGGTTCGGATGATGCGCACGCGCTTTCAGCAGCAGATGGAGGAGCTTCGGGAGAAACTGCTCCGCATGGGCGGTCTCGCGGAACTGGCGGTGGATCGCGCCACCCAGGCGTACACCGAACGCGATCTCACCCGCTGCCGGCTGGTCCTCGAAAACGAGAGCCTGATCAACGCGGCCGAGCGCGAGATCGATGAGCTCGCCTTCGACATCCTCGCCACGCAGCAGCCGGCGGCCACGGATCTGCGCTTCATTCTGGCGGTGACCAAGATCAACGCCGACCTTGAGCGTGTGGGCGATCAGGCGGTCAACATCGCCGAGCGCGTCATGGACTTGATTGACTTGCCGGCCGTCGAGTTGCCGGTCGATATCGCTCGCATGGCCACTGCCGTCAGCGCCATGGTGCGGCGCGCCCTGGAGTCGTTCGTGGAAGGCAAAGCCGAACTCGCCCAGGCCGTGCTGGAAATGGATCACGTCGTCGACCGGATGCGCGACGAAGCCTTTATAATGCTCGTGCGAAAGATGAACGAAGAGCCGCAAGTGACTCAACAAGCGCTAGATGCCCTCCTGGTGGCACGCAATCTCGAACGCGTCGCGGACCACGCCACCAACATTTCCGAGGACGTCATTTTCTGGGTTCTCGGAGCCGATGTCCGTCATCATGCGCAGGCAGCGTCCGCCGCTCCACGCCCGGAAAGACGCGAACAATAAACAGATCGTGTGGGGACGGGCGCCTCGCCCGTCCAAGGTTTGCGTAGGGACGGCCGCCCTCGGCCGTCCACGCCGAGCGCAGCTCGGCAGTTGCCGGAAGCGTCAGCGGGCGAACGTCCTTCGCCACGCATCCCGCCTGGGATACACTGTTCGAGCCCATGAGCCAGAGAATCCGCGTTTTTGCCACCTGCGACATCGGAGACGCTCTTAGCATTCTTGACCACAAGGGATACGACCTCGAAGTCTATCCCCACCCCGAAGCCCCGCCGAAAAGCTTGATCGTCGAAAAGGTGAAGTCCGGCGTGGATGGCCTGATCACCACGCTGCGCGATCCGATCGATGCCGAGGTTTTCGCTGCGGGAGTTGGCACACTCAAAGTGGTTGCACAATACGCCGTCGGATTTGACAACATCAACCGCGCCGATGCCAACAAGTACAAAATCCCGTTCACTCATACCGCCGACGTCCTGACCGAAGCGACCGCCGAGTTTGCCTTCTTCCTGATGGGCACGCTCGCCCGCAAGCTCTGGGCCGCCGAACGTCTGACCCGCGAAAATCGCTGGGGCTACTGGCATCCCTACCTTCCATTTCTGGGCGACGAAGTTACCGGAAAAACTGTCGCCGTAATCGGCACCGGACGCATCGGCCAAGCCTTCATCAAGAAGTGCGCGGGATTCGACATGAACATCCTGTGCTTTGATCCGGCCTATGAAAACCACGACTACATCCGGGCCATACAGGAAGTGAAAGATCTGCGCTTCCAGCGCGGTATCAGCCGCGAGAGAGCCACAATTCGTTACACCACTTTGCACGAGGCGTTGAGCGGCGCGGATTTCATCAGCCTGCACGTTCCCCTGGTGCGCGAAGGCGAGAGCGCCACGCCGACCTATCACCTGATCAACGAAGCGACGCTGCGCATGATGAAGCCCACCGCCATGATCGTCAACACATCGCGTGGTCCAGTGGTGGACGAGACAGCTCTCGCCCGCGCCTTGCGTGAGAACTGGATCGCCGGCGCCGCTCTCGATGTTTACGAGGAAGAGCCTCTGCCCGCCGATTCGCCGCTGCGCGATCCCGCGATCGCCGACCGCTGCCGCCTCCTGCCCCACTTCGCCAGCGCCGCGCGCATTACGCGCTTGTCTGCCGATCCGAATAAAGGCATGGCGGGGCGCTGCGTACAGGGCCTGATCGACGTACTGGAAGGGAACTACGGCGGGGACATTACCAAGATGCCGTATGTGGTGAATAAAGAAGCGTTCGGGAAGTAGATGTTGGGAAGGTTGTGTAGGGACGGGCGCCCCGTCCGTCCAACATTCATTCCTCTTGCCGGAACAGGGCCACAAGATCGCGGCCACCATATACTACGCGTTCGATCCTGACGGACTTCGCCATGATCCGAAACAAAATCACATACCGCTCCACAATCGCCATGCGCGCGCCTTCGCCGATGTCGGGCCGCAACTGGTACAACATGGGATTCTGTCCAATCGTATGAACTTGCGCTCCGATCTCCCGGAGAAAGCTCAACGCCCGCGTGGGATTGTCCTGCGCGATGTAGTCGGCAATGGCGTAAAGGTCGCCTTCAACAAAACTGGAGAATTCGACCCGCATTATTTGGCCGCATTGGCCAAAGCCCGGTACTTCCTCTCCAGGCGATTCAGTACTTCCTTTACTGGAACACCTGGGGACTTGTCTTCCATTGCTTGCCGCCACACCTGGCGCAGCTCGTCGATGCCCTGCTGCCGCAGGCTGCGCTTCTGCGTCCAGTCCCGCAGTGCATCGCGCACCACCTCGCTGCTGGAGGCGTACTCTCCTGTCTCGACAGCTTGGCGCACAACGGCGACCATCTCAGGCGGCAACGCGATGCTGATCTTCTCGACATTCGGCATGGACTTAACTCCTCGCTTGGTAGGAATAATTCATACCATAATATACTCTGGCCAAGAAGACAAGTCGGGCGCGCTAGGCGACAGAAGCTGGGCCGGACGCTGCGTGCGGGACCGACTGACGTGCTGGAAGGGAACTCCGGGGAAAGATCACCAAAGGTGCCGTAAGTGGTGAATGTGAGACGATAATGTTCACGGAACGCATTGGCTTACATCTGCCGGAAGTATATCTCGAAAATCTCTCGTGAATTGATATGTTCTCCCACCGCACCAACTGGCGGCTCAATCCGAACGCTTTCACACGGGCGATTGCGGAAGCGCGCGCTTCGGGACAGGAAATTCTGGACCTCACGATCTCGAACCCGACCGAAGCCGGCGTGCGCCCTGATCCTGAAGTCGTGCTGGCCGCGCTGGTGAATCCGGAGGCGATGCATTACGACCCGCAGCCGCGCGGCCTGCTCGGAGCGCGCCATGCTGTGTGCCGCTACTACCGCGAGTCGCACGAAGTCTTCGATCTCGACCCCGAGCGCCTGATTCTGACCACCAGCACCAGCGAAGCCTACTCGTACATTTTCCGGCTGCTCTCGAATCCCGGCGAAGAGATCCTTGTACCCAAACCAAGCTATCCGCTGTTCGAGTTTCTCGCCGATCTCGCCGACGTTAAACTCGTTCCGTATCCCCTGCTCTACGATCACGGTTGGCAAATCGACTTCGATTCGCTCTACAAAGCAGCCACCGCCCGGTCTCGCGCCGTGATTCTCGTGCATCCCAACAACCCAACCGGCTCCTACGTTTCGGCTGCGGAAACCTCGGCGCTGAACGCCTTCTGCCGCGACTACGGGCTGGCGTTGATCGTGGATGAAGTTTTTCTCGATTATGGGCACGACGGCGCGCTACGCAGCAGTTTCGTCACCAACGCCGAGGCGCTCACCTTCACCCTCAGCGGAGTTTCCAAGATTTCCGCTCTCCCGCAGATGAAACTTGCCTGGGTAGCCACCAGCGGCCCGGAAGAAATGGTCGCGGAAGCAGGCGCGCGCCTCGAAATCATCGCCGACACCTATCTCTCCATGAATGCTCCCGTCCAGCTTGCCGCCCCGGTGCTGCTCGAGCAGCGCAAACAGATCCAGCCCATTCTTCTCGATCGTTTGCGCGAGAATCTCGCGGAACTCGATCGCCAACTCGCGGGCCGTCCCTCGTGCGCAAGACTGCAAGTCGAAGGCGGATGGTACGTTGTTCTGCGGGTCCCAGCCCTTGAGAGTGACGAAGATCTCGCCATCGATCTCTTGCGCAAGATGGGTGTCATCGTCCATCCGGGCCACTTCTACGATTTTCCAGACGAAGGCCATCTCGTGCTCAGCCTGATCACCGAACCAGCCGATTTTCGCGAAGGTGTCGCTCGCCTGCTGCAGGTGGTTGGGGCCTAACGGGGAGGCACACGTCGGGCAACGAGGCCAGGGCCGCCGCAAAGTCGCTTCCACCCCTTCCCAGCGGGTGTACAATTCTCTTGTAAGGACCGCCGCTTCACGGGGTTTTTCCCGCGTTCGAGGCTTGAACCATGAACGTTCACGTCAGTTACAAGGTCCACAAAACTCCCGACGTCGAAAAAGAAATCAGCCACCAGATCGAGAAAATCCAGAAGCGCTTACACGTCTTCCGGCCCGAACTGGTCCATCTGAAAGCCGTCATCGAGCAGAATTCGCCGCGTGAGGGAACGCTCGTCTCCTTGAATCTGCGCTTGCCCTCCGGCCAACTTGCCGCCCAGGCGAAAGCTCCCAGCCCCACCGCGGCCATCAAGGCTGCCTTTGACGAACTCATCCAGCAGATCGGCCGGCATAAGGAACTGCTCCGCTCCAGCCATAAATGGCGTCGCTGGCGCGGAGGGCCACAGGAATCGCCCGAACCCGGCGTTCCCTTCGAGCAGACGCTGGCTGCGGTTTTGCCACCCACCATTTCCGCCGACGACATCGGCTCCTATGTGAATGCCAATCTCTCGCGGCTCGAACGCTTCGTGGACCGCGAACTCTATTTCCGCCGCGCCGACGAGGAGATTCTTGAGGACGGCCTCTCCACCCCCGAGGTCGTGAACGAAGTCATCGCCCGAGCTCTCGGCGACCACGACCGTCCGGAAAAATTGTCCCTCGAACCGTGGCTTTACCGCCTTGCTCTGCAAGCCATGAACGAGATGACGGCGCGCCTCCACGAACTGGAGTCTCCCGTCTATCTGCATCTCGAAGACAGTCGCCGCCGGCAAAATGTCGAAGCCTCCGACGAACCCGGTCTCCAGTTCCACCAGCCCGACGAGGGCTGGACGCGCGAAAGCGCCATCCCCGATCGCCGCGTGTCCACTCCTGAACAGGCCGCCTACTCCGACGAAGTGATCGCCTTGGTGCAAGCCGCACTCCGCGGCGCCGACCGCACTGACCGCGAAACTTTCCTTCTCTACGGTATCGAGGGCTTTTCCCTCGGCGAAATTGCCGCCATCACCGGCCTGCATCTGGAGGCCGTGCGCGAGTCCGTTCAGCGCGCGCGCGACTGCGTTCGCAGCGCGCCTTCCATAGCTAGCGAATTCCACCATGCCCTCTTAGTCAAAACTCGAATCTAAGCATTCGGTACAAGGAGCGTCGCGATGATGACCCGGGACGAAATCCGTGAGTTGGCGGCTTTTCAAGCGGACGAAACCAAAGGGGCGTGCGCCCTGAGTTTTTACTTTCAACCCGATCCTCCGCAGGATCGTTCCCATCGTCGCGAGGCAATCGTCGCCAAAGATGTCGTGAAGCAAGCCCTGAAAAGTGCTGCCGCGAGCGGTAAGAACGGATCCCTTCACGCCGACCTCGATCGCGTGCTCGATCTGGCCACGAACCTGCGCGGCCATGCCCGGGGAAGGGCGGTCTTCGCCTGCTCCGCTCAGAATTTCTGGAAGGAGTACGAACTGCCCCCGCATTTCGGAGCCACCCAGATTTATCTCCAGCCTCGCTTTCAGTTGAAACCGCTGGCCGCTTTGCTGGGAGCCCAGCCCGCGCTCTGCGTGGCCATGGTCGACCGCCAGCGCGCGCGGTTCTTCGATCTTCGCCTTGACGACCTGCGCGAACGCGGAGCCATTGTCCACATGCTCTCGCGCAACGCCGCGAGCTACGGCTACAACGGCTACGAAGGCGGCCATGCCGAACGCCGCGTGTCCGAGGAAGCGCTGCAGCACTTCAAGGCAGTTTCCGAACGATTGCGGACTGACTTCGAGAAGGGTGTCTGGGAACGGCTCATCGTCGGTTGCCAGGATGCCAACTGGTCCGAGTTCGAGTCCCACCTCCACCCTTACGTCAAACAGCGGTTGATTGGCCGATTCTCAGCCGACGTTGCCAGCGTCTCGAATGAAGAGATTCGCGATCACGCCGGCGCTCTCCTCAATCGATGGATCACTGAACGAGGCTCCTCGAAAGCCAGCGAAGCGGTGGATTTCGCCAAGTCCAACGGGCGCGGGGTCACCGGCCTCCGCCGCGTCCTGAAAGCCCTGGAAACCGGGGAAGTGCAGACCATCTTCCTCACCGAAAACTATTCCGCTCGAGCGGTCGAGTGCCCTCACTGCGGTCACATCGACGCCCACTTGGTCCCGTCGTGCGTCGCTTGCGGAAAGCCCACTCGCGAACTCGCCGACGTCTGCGATGCCATCATCCCCATCGCTATCCGCCGCGACCTCGAATTGTTCTATCTCAAGGAGCACACCGATCTGAATCGCGCCGGCAACATCGCGGCGCTCCTGCGCTTCCGCTCCGATCAGAGAACAGGACAGATCGCGACTGCATCGTAGGAGGTCACGAGTCAGCGCTTAGCGCTCAGTTTACAGGGTCGGAAGCCCACTGAGACTCCAGCGGGCCCTATCACGCCACCCAATCGGTTGGAGCAGAAGCGCTATTGTTTCACGCTGTCGAGCAACTTCTTCTCTGCATCGCTCGGCGGCTCATGACTGCCGCCCAGATACTTCGCGAGGAACTCTTCCGCCGCGGCATTGAAAGCCATACGGTTTTCCGGTCGGGCGAAACCGTGCCCTTCGTCCGGGAAGACGAAGTATTCGACGGGCTTGTTGTTCTTGCGCATGGCGGCGACGATCTGGTCGCTTTCCGCCTTGTTGACGCGCGGGTCGTTCGCGCCCTGGCCGATCAGCAAAGGTGCCTTGATCTGGTCGGCTTTGAAAAGCGGCGATTGCGATTTCAGGAATTCTTCATTGTCTCCCATGCGTTTGTGGAAGACCGAGACCATCGTGGACCAATAAGGCGGAATCGTCTTCAGCAGGGTGTTGAGGTTGGAAGGGCCCACGATGTCAACCCCGCAAGCGAAGGCATCGGGCGCGAAGGCGACGCCGGCGAGAGTGGCGTAACCGCCGTAGCTGCCGCCCATCATGCAGACTTTGGAGGGATCGGCTACGCCTTGCTTCACGGCCCAGTCTTTGGCGTCGAGCAGATCGGTGCGCATGGTACCGGCCCACTGGCGATCACCGGCGTTAAGGTACTGTTTGCCATAGCCGGTGGATGCGCGGAAATTCGGCTGGAGGACGGCATAGCCGCGATTGGCGAGCCACTGCGCGTAGGGATCGTATCCCCACAGGTCGCGTGCCCAAGGACCTCCGTGCGGGAAAATGACCATGGACAGGTTCTTCGGCTCGACTCCCGCCGGGGTCGTGACATAGCCGTAGATCGTCATGCCATCGCGGGCCTTGTACTGGATCGGTTTCACTTTCGCCAGTTTGAAGTTTTCGAGCGCCGGTCGATTGCTGAACAGCACGGTTGCTCTCCTGCTGGCGCGGTCGTAGAGGTAGTAGTAGATGGGAGCGTCGTCACCCTGAAAGGCCACAACCCACTTGTCATCGGCCAGGTCGCGGCTGATGTCACTGATGTCGGCATCGCGCACTTTCTTGAGGGCGTCGAAATCAGGCTGCAGCGACGGATCGAGAATCTGGAAATCACGGCGCTCGCGCAGGAATACCACCGCCTGGAGTTTGTTGCTTCGCGGATGCGTGACGACAAACGACACGTCGAATTGCGGGTCTTCGGAAATGACCGTGCTCTTGCCGGTAGCGACGTCGACCGAAATGAGGCGGGCCGCGTTGGCATCCAGCGAGGTCATGACCAACAAAGCGCTGTTGTCCGGAGAAAAGCCGGAGATGTTGCCCAAGGTCTCTTCCGCGCCCCACTTCATCAACTCGCGCCAGGAGGATTTAGCATTGTCCCGCACGCGGATCACGGTGCCACCGTCGGGAGTCGTCACCTGCGCCGCGCGAACCTGAAGATCGTGATCGGGCTGATAACCGGAGACATCGCCCGGGTTTTCCGTATCGAGAGTCAGTTCGCCGGTCTGGAGATTCACCCGATAGATGTCGAAGACCTTGGGATCGCGCTTGTTCAATTGGATGAGAGCGGTCTCCGGATGGGCAGGCTCAAGCCCGACGATGTCGGCGCGCACTTTATCGAAAGGTGTCAGGTCGCGCGTCTGTCGGGTGGCGATGTTGGTTTGATAGACGCGCCAGTTCTCATCGCCATTCTGATCCTGGGCATAGAGGATGTTCTTCGAGTCGTATTGCCAAAACAGATTTCGGATGCCGCGCTTGCGATCGTTGGTGATGGCGCGATCGTCCGTTTTGCCCAGAGTGCGTACCCAGATGTTGAGCACTCCCTGATCGGGGGCCAGATAGGCAAGCATGGCGCCGTCGGGCGAAATTTGTGGTGCAGAGCGTTCAGGATTGCCGAACAAGACGCTGCGCGGAATCAATTGCGTCTGGGTTTGGGCGAATGCGCTGAGCGCAAGCAGAAGGAAAACAGCAGTGCGGGCGCGACGGAAACGGCTCATGGCTCTCATGGAAATGACCTCCGCGGTCGGCACAATTGTACGTAAGCAAAGATACGATGAACAACTGGGTTTGGTTCCGTGAAATCTTCACTCTGGATTCATAGGGTGGTGGAATACAGCGGTCTGAGCGAAAATAAAGGAATGATCCACAAGATCCTTCCCGTAGGCCCGCTGCAATGTAACTGCTCCATCATCGGCGACGAGACTACGCACCACGCCATGGTCATCGATCCTGGCGATGACATTGAAGACGTTCTCACCATCGTCCGTCAGTACAAGCTCGAAGTGAAACAGATCGTCATCACCCACGCTCACATCGATCACGTAGGCGGAGCCATGAAGCTGCGCGCGCTGACGGGCGCGCCAATCCTGCTCAACCAGAATGACTACGCGCTGCTGAAAATGCTCGACGTACAGGCTTCCTGGCTCGGCATGGCCGCGCCGGGCGCGGTTGCCATCGAAGCGAGCATCGCAGATGGCGAATCGTTGCGGACGGGTAACCTGACAGCCAACGTTCTCCACACTCCCGGCCACACCGAGGGCAGCGTCTGCCTCTATTTTCCCGCGGAAAAATTACTGATCGCCGGCGATACCCTGTTCGCCCGCAGCATCGGACGCACCGATCTCCCGGGAGGATCCTTCGAGAAAATCATGCGCTCCCTGCACGACCGCGTCCTGACCCTGCCCGACGATACCGTCGTCATTCCAGGCCACGGCCCCCGAACAACCATAGGAGAGGAAAGGGAAGAGAATCCCTTTTTGGTGGGATAGTCTAAGAATTGTCATACCGGCCCTGAGCGAGCCGAAGGGGAGGGATCTGCAATTCGCCCGGGGTCAAGAATAACTGCGGCCTGATGTCTATTTCTGCGTCGGCGCTTGGTTTTGCGGAACGGTCGGCGGTGCGGACGGCGCGACCGGAGTCGCTGGCTGCGACTTCGTCTGCGTCGGCTTCACTCCCGAAAGCACAGACGTTGGCCCCGTTCGTCGCGCTGCAAAAATCGAAAGCGTGATCGACGTGAGCATGAAGATGATTGCGGACCAGGTCGTCGCCCGGGAAAGAACCGAAGCCGCGCCCCGCGGACCAAACGCTGTCTGGCTGCCCTGACCGCCGAAAGCCGCGGCCAGGTCGCCGCTCTTTCCGCTCTGCAGCAACACGACCGCAATCAAAAAGAAACAAACGATAACATGAACCAATGTAATCAAAATGGTCATCGCAAAAAAACTCCCCTTGAAGATGATGGAACATCTTCTTTTCCCAACAAGAGTTTGACACCCGCCTTCCCATCGGTCAAGGCCACCGCAGCGACGCTTCGAGTGTGATTATGAGAACCGACGATGATTCACGATTGGCAAACAAGTTCGGCCGGTCCTTCCTCCGCAGATATGCACCCTAGCGCCTGCCACCAAAGGAAATGGAGTTGTGGCTGTACGCCTGAGTTCTCAGCTTGAAAACGGCAATCCCTCGAACGCGTTCCCAAGCCTCTTCTCGGCTGTTTGCCGGCACCTCCAGACATAAATCTACGTTTATCGCTCTCATAAGTTTTATTTCTCAAAAGAAACTCCGATGCAGCGCATAGGAAATATGCGTTGGACCCGCGCTTGCTGGACCGCTAAGGTCAACTTGCTGGCATCGGAAGCGCACGGTCATCCGTTGCACGCATCAGGGGAGAATTGGAGAAACGAAACGATGAATTGTTTCCATAAGGGATTCGTGTTTGTTCTTACATGTCTGACACTCGCATCTTCCGCCAGCGCCCAGGACCAAGCGGGGACCGCCCCACCCACCAATATTGCAAATGGATCGTTAGTTTGCAGATCGCAAACTGACGCCGCTCAGCCATGTTCAGCGGATGCGACGGTTGCTGCGAAGAATCTCAAGGAACCGGTTCTGTTGGCGCAAGCGACAGCTCCCGCCGCAGCGCCGCAGGAGGCTGCCGCTCAGCCGGCGACTGCGCCAGCCGCATCGCCAGACGCGCCGGCAGCGCTCCCCACCCCTTCCATTACGGGTCCGCTGGTTGCACTTCCCCCAGCCGTCTTCGAGGCCGGGCCTTTCGGCAAGATCGCTGTGAACGGCATTCTCGACGGTCTGGGTATGTGGACGGGGAATTACGTAGCGGGCGATAACAGCACGCAGGCAGCGCTGAGTAACGGCCAGGTATTTATTCAAAAAGCCGACGGCTGGTTTCAGTTCTACCTGCAAGCGGGCGCGTACAACATTGCGGCCCTAGGAACGCCGTTTCTTGCCACCGACAAAACGATGAGCAAACTCTTCGGCCCGGTGCCAGTTGCCTTTGCGAAGTTCCAGCCGGGGAAAACCAGCCCCTTTAAGAACACCTCGTTACTGATTGGCGCACTGCCAACCTTGATCGGCGCCGAGTACACCTTCACCTTCGAGAACATGAACATCCATCGTGGCCTGTTGTGGAACCAGGAAAACGCCGTCAATCGCGGAATCCAGCTGAATCAGGTTATGGGCAAGTTCACCGCCTCGCTGAGTTGGAACGACGGCTTCTACTCCAACCGCTACTCGTGGCTGATTGGTTCCTTAACCTACACCAAAGGGCCGCATAGCTTGGTATTCGTGGGAGGTGGAAACTACGGGCAGACTGCGTTTCAAACTTACGCCACACCAGTGCAAAACAACAGCAGTATTTACGAGGTGATCTACACGTACACAAAGGGTCCCTGGATTCTGCAGCCCTACTTTCAGTACACGGATGTACCCACCAACCAGAAAATCGGCATCGTGAAGGGCGGATCAACGACGGGCGGCGCAATGTTGGCGAGTTACACCTTTAAACACGGTTTCTCGCTACCGGTGCGCTGGGAATATATTTCGAGTTCCGGGAGCGCCACGGACCAAGCTGTCAATCTGATGTACGGCCCGGGTAGTGCTGCCACATCGATCACGGTAACACCCACCTTCCAACGCGGCGGCTTCTTCGTTCGCGGAGACCTCGCTTATGTTCATGCGAGCGATATCACGCCGGGAGACGCCTTCAGTCGCAACGGCATGAACCAAAACCAGCCTCGGGCGATGGCTGAATTCGGGTTCATGTTTGGGAACAATGTTGTTGAGAAGAAACCGTAAATTCGTGGGCACAAGGGAGCGGCGTAAACGCATCGTGGTCACCTTCGACAGCCGAGTAGGCAAACAGCGATGAGACTCGCGCACAACACGCAGACACACGATGATTTCGGGCAGGGGCAAGCTGCGCTGCCCGCGATGTGGGGACTCGCGGCCGGGGCAAAATCCCAGATATCCCCTGGTGCCAGCGCTCTGACCGCCCCCCACCAGCAATTCTGTGAGTTCGTCCATGGAGAACCCGCATGCTGAAGAACTTGCTCGGTGTCCTGGAGGCAGCGGTTGTATTCGGCGGACTTGCTGGGTTGGTCACAGGCATGTACTTGTTGGCGACCAGTCCGTTGCCCGGCGTGGTGGTGATGCTCGCCAGCATGGCCATGCTGGTGAGTTCGGTGAAGAAGCTGGGCGAGGCGCAGGAAGAACGGCACGAATCCGACGGGGGCCGCGAGCGCTCTTCGCGCAGCCGCGCAGGAAGTTCCGAAAAGTAGTACCTGGGCGTGCTGTCCAGGTTGTGCCCGGACTTTGAGCGAAGATGTTCGGAACGCTTGTCGAAGACGACAAAACTTTAGGAGAACACTTATGGCAGAAAACTCTGTAGAAATGAAATCGACCGTAGGTTTGACCGGTCTCACGATGAACGCGATGGCGCTGATCGCACCAGGAGCGTTTCTGTGGCTCACCTTTGCCGGGCAGGCAGCTGCGGGCGCAACCGCACCCTCAATGTGGATGGGCATCCTGTTTGCCACCTTGTTGTGTCTTGCTACCGCCATCTGTTACGCGGAAATGGCGAAGCTGTATCCCGGAACCGGCAGTTCGTATTACTTTGCCGAACAATCGTTCCTCAACCACGATAAGGCTTGGCCGTATGCCCGGCTGGCCAAATTCGTCGTCGGCTGGGGCTCGCATCTCTACTACTGGATCTACCCCGGCGTGATGGTTGGCGTCATCGGAGTCATCTCCGGCTATTTGGTAGGGACGCTTTGGCCAAATTTCATGAGCGCCTCCAATCCCGGCCCCATGTTCATGATGGCGGTTGCAATCGTGTTTTCGTTTGCCGTGTCCTACATCGCCCACCGTGGCATCACCGGTTCGACTGCCGTGAACATCGCCATCAACATCATCCAGATCAGCGCTCTGATTGTGTTCGCGGTTATCGCGCTCGGCTACCGGGTGAACCATCCCCCGGGCAGCGTGGCCTTCCAGTTTGACGCGCAAACCAGTACCGCGTTCAACTACGAGTTCGCGACCACCTCCCAGACGGCGAATGGCCAAGCCACCGACGTCATCACACGTGACGCGAACGGTGTGCCGCAGCCCAAATTGGATGCGTCCGGCAAGCCTGTTCCCTATCACATCAGTTATCCGGAGAAAGATGCCAGCGGCGCTTTTGTCTCTCATCCCACGGCACGCTCGGTTATCAGTATGCACAATTTTGGCTGGATGTTCGTGCAGGCCACGATTGCCATCCTCATTCTCGTCGGATTTGAATCGGTTACCTCGATGGGAGGCGAGGCCAAGAACGCCAAACGCGATGTTCCGATCGCGGTCATCGTTTCGCTGCTGGTCCAAGGCTGTTTCTGTTATCTATTCGAATATTTTGCCGCTAATTATTTTCTCAATAGCGGCTACCCGATGGGGTTTGCCGGAGCTTCGGCGGCGCCCATCGGGGACATGATGACCATGGTCGGCGATGCGCTATTCGGCGCAGGGAACGGACGAACCTTCATGCTGGTCGAGGCGGCCACGGTATTTCTGGCGCTGATCGGCACGACGCTCTCTTGTATCAACACCGGGGCGCGGGTGACCTACGCTATGGGTAAAGATCAGGAAGTGCCGGAACACTTTGGCATGCTGCATTCCAAGAACCTGACGCCACACCGGGCCATTTGGACACTGGCGATCATTTCAGCCGTGGTCGGGTGCATCACGGTGGTGGTGTTTTTTGGCGACGGCGCCGCTCCCGCAGACTCGGCCATTCAGGCATTGCCGCACGGCTTCTGGTCCAGTTTCGGGTACACCACGCATGACAAGATGGCGGCCTTGCCGAACACCTTCCTGCTTACGACGCTGGCTTCGAACTTCGGCACGTTCTTGCTGTACATGCTGAGTTGCCTAACTTGCATCGTCTGCTATCACGGGCACCCGAAGTTCAAGCTGGTTCGCCATCTGCTGATCCCGATCTTCGGTTTGCTCGCCAACCTGGCCTGCATGGCCTTCTATCTGATCGGACCGTTCATGGGGTACGGCACGAAAATGGAGCCGTTGCTGGCCTTGGGGATCGCACTCGTCTGGGGCATCTACGGCGCAATTTACTTCTTCCGCATCAGTAAGACTTCCGGCCGCACGACCATCGTTAAAGACCGTGTGACGATGACGACGATCGCATGACCTCACGAACAGTCGGGGACGGCGGAGCCTGGCAGCCGCAGGGGTTGCCAGGCTTCCGTTTGTCAGTAAGAATTAGATATTGGGAACTGGCCATCGCCGGCGATGGGACCGCGTAGGTCCCTATCCGCACAGTTCGCTCTTCTATGTTGGATCTTGAATTCGCGGAGCTCTCCGATCTGGGTCGCGTGCGCGCGCGGAACGAGGACTATGTTGGGCATGTCGTCCCCGGTTCGCCGGCGCGCGCCCGTTCGCACGGCTGGCTGTTTGCCCTAGCTGACGGCGTCGGCGGACAGCGCCAGGGAGAAGTGGCATCGCGTGCCGCCGTGCAGGAGGTGGTGGGGGGCTTTCAGCGCGCGAAAGAGACGGCTCTGCAGAAGGAACTGCTGAACCAACTGGTGCAAGCCGCAAATGCGCGCGTCTGCGAAACCGGAGCGCTCGCGGGCCCTTCTGGCGCCGGGATGGCCTCGACCATCGTAGTTTGCGGTGTGCGGTTCGATCGGGCCACCATCGCTTACGTTGGCGACTCCCGTTGCTATCTGATCCGCAGCGGCAACGCTCAGCCCATCACCCACGATCACACGGTCGCCGCGGAGCAGGCGCGCATGGGCTTGCTCTCCGCTGAAGAAGCCGCCGAGGCGTCCACCCGCCATCTTCTCAGCCGCTCGCTCGGGGGCAACCTTTTCGTCAGCGTCGAGATCGATGAGGTCCAATTGCTGGCGGGGGACGTGCTGCTGCAGTGCTCCGATGGGCTGCACGGCGCGGTCAGTGCGCCGGAAATGGCTCAGACCGTGGGCCGGCACCGGGACCTGAACGCCGCCGCCCGCGAGCTCGTCTCCAACGCCAACGAAAAGGACGGCAGCGACAACATCAGTGTCCAGTTGATCCGCATCCACAGCGTCGAACGCATGGGAATGTACCGGGGGCGCCCTTATAAACTGCGCTGATCGGGCGTCTCTTGCGGTGCAGCGAATCCTTACACATTTCTTACGTCAGTTCTGGCATGATGACTTGGTACGGGCTTGACCGAAGTTTGCCGTTGGCCGAGCACGCTTGATACCGGTCTGCTCACGATGACCGTACTCCATTCTGGCGACCAACTCGATCACTACCGCATCGATAGCCTCGCTGCCCGCAGCGGCATGGCCTCGATCTTCCGCGCCACCGACCTGGAGAACGGCCGCCAGGTCGCGATCAAGATCCCCCATCCCGAAGTCGAGTGCGACCCCGCCCTGTTTGAGCGTTTCCGCCGCGAGGAAGAAATCGGCAAGCTGATGGATCACCCAGGCGTCATGAAGGTCTTCACCGACGACGACCGCAGCCAGGTCTACATGGTCATGGAGTGGGTCGAGGGACGGCTGCTGCGGAAGATCCTCGGCGAACAGCCGAAGCTGCCGCCGGAGCGCGCCATCCACATCACGCTGCGCATTCTCGATGCGCTCGACTACATCCACTCGCGCGGCGTCGTGCATCGCGACCTCAAGCCGGAAAACGTCATGGTCGACGAACACGACAACATCAAGCTCATCGATTTCGGCATTGCCGGCAACGCCGGCTCCCGTCGCATCACTTTCGCCAAGTTCTCCCCGACGATGGGAACGCCCGACTATGTTTCTCCCGAACAGGTCAAAGGCCAGCGAGGAGATGCGCGCAGCGATCTCTATGCGCTCGGTGTGATGTTCTACGAAATGTTGACCGGCAAAGTGCCATTCTCTGGTGCGAATCCTTTCTTGATCATGAACGATCGCCTGCTGAACAACCCGGTTCCGCCGCGCGAAATCGACCCCACCATCACGCCACAATTACAGGAGATCATCTATCGCGCGCTCGAACGCGTGCCCAAGAACCGCTATGCCAGTGCCCGCGACTTTGCCCGCGACCTCGAGCACCCCGAACAGGTCGGTATCACCGAGCGCCCGGAATTTCACAACTGGAGAGATCGGCGCACTCCGTGGGGGAAGAAGGTTCTCTTCTACGCGCTGATGGCGCTGATTCCAATTGTGATTTTCGGACTCCTGCTCTATGTAGCCTTCCACACCTAGTCTAGACACGCTAAGAATTCTCCAAGGGATTCTCAATGTGGAAGGAACTCATCGCCATGGATGTCGAATTCCGGATAGGCGCCGGTGCCCAGTTCGTACAGATCCATCCCCTGCAACTCGCCTTCACGCTCCACGCGTTGCCGATAGACACGATCCAACAGCCAGTTCAATCCATAGGACAGCGGCAAGACAAAGCCCAACAGCGTCGCCATTCCCACCAGTTGCGCCAGCCACTGCCCGTCCGATCTCCCTGGCGCGCCCGCATCGGTTAGCAGCGCTACCGCCAGCAACCCCCAGAACCCGCCGACAGCATGCACGGAAATGGCGCCGCCGGGGTCGTCAATCGCAAGTTGGAATTCGAGCAAATCGGCGACCAACGGAACCACGATGCCCGCAACCCCACCCACAATAATCGCGGCTGCTGGTTTCATGAACGCGGCCGCTGCACTGCTTGCCACCAACCCGGCCACCCATCCATTTGCGCTCAGCGACGCATCGGGCCGGCCAAACCGGACGCGCGTCACCACCACCGTCGTCAACCCGGAAGCCGCCGCGCACAATGTAGTATTGACGGCGATCAATACAACACGCGCCGGCTCCACCCCCAAGAACAGAATCGCGCCGCCAGAGTTCAACCCGACCCATCCGACCCACGCGAACAGGCAGCCGAGCAGAACCAGCACCGCGCTGTGCCCGGGAAGCGCGGCGGGCAGTCCCTCGGCGGAAAACTTTCCCCGCCTGGGGCGGAGAATCCAAGTGATCGCTAGTGCGGTCAGTCCACCCGTCGCTTGAATCGCGCCCGAGCCACCGCCGTCGAGGAAGCCCCGGCCGAGTCCGCAATTGACGCCGAGTTGCGCCAGCCATCCGCCGCCCCATGCCCAGTGTGCGAACAGTGGATAGGTGCAGCCGGCGAGCAGTGCAGTCGACGCGCACGTCGCGCCTAGCCGCCAGCGGTCCGCGCCCGAGCTGAGTGGTATCAGCCCCGCCAGCCCCACGCTGAAGAGCTGCAGCAATACCACCAGCGCCGCCGGAGAAAGGTCGAGCCGCAGCCCGCGCAGGAAGAACGGTTCCGCCGCAATCCATCCCCACGCCTTTCCTCCGGCGATGAGGACGTGTTCAGGCCGGCCGGCCGCTCCTTGCCACGCGAAACCTACGGCCACATACACAATCGCCGCTACCGCCGTCACGCAGAGCGCCGCCAGCATGGCATGGGCTGCGCTACGCGCTCGCCCCAGGCCGCAGTTGATCAGCGCCAACCCGACGCCCGCGAACGGTACAAGAAGGATGAGGAGAAAGCAGAGCAGGGCTGAGACTTCCGGGAGAGAGACAAGAGAAGAAGCCACGAAAAGGGTCACTCTCCTTCCGCTTCCAGCACAAGATGAGAACGGACCGCGAGCGCGAGGCCGAGCAACTCCACCGCCATGCCGGCGAGCGCGAATGCGGTGCGCGAGCCCGCCGAAGGCAGCAAGGCAAGGGCGGAAACCACAATCGCCCAGCCTGCAACCAGCAATAAGAAACCGGCGAGCTTCATACCCTTCCGTCCCTCGAACTGTCGCGTTCTGGGATTGTCATCCAGGAACGATTCCGCCCCGACCATTGAGCCTAATGCTCCGTAGTCGCACCGTCCAATCGAATTTTTTTATTGTACCTAGAAACGGAAAGGACCCGACGAAGCCGCCTTTCCTGTTAGGATGGCGGGACACCCACGGCCTATGAGAGACCTGCTCAATCACTTCGTCGCGCACCGCAGCGGCGCGCTCTTCCTTCTGGCGATCGCCGCGCTCCTGGAAGCTTACGGCGACTCGTGCTTTCAGTCCGCACTCTATCGTGCTTCCGGGATGAGCCGCGCCTTCGCCTTTGTGGGGGGAGCGGTGTCGCTCGCCGCTTATGGACTGGTCGTCAACGCCCCACGCTGGGAATTCGGCAAACTGCTTGGCGTCTACATCGTGCTTTTTTTCCTGCTGGCACAGATCGTAGCCCGCGTAAAATTCGGCCAGGCTCCCACGCTCCCCATTCTGATCGGCGGCGCACTCATCGTCGCCGGGGGCGTAACCATCTCGTTGGGTGGATAATAGCGGACTCCGTCTGAATGATGCGGTAACACTTTAGCGGGCGCGCCTGACGGGAAATCGCCGACAATTGCATGAAGTCCAGTGGATGTCTGCTATCTATTTAATCTACAGCACTAAAATTGGTGCGGAAGGGGGGATTTGAACTACTCCATCACGTTGACAACACGTAACTTACTGATTCTGCATTCGGCTTAAAGGGCCAAATGTCCCACAATCCCGCTTCCATTGTACGTTTATTGTACGGCGAACGCGTGCAGAAGAGAAAACCGCGCCGAAGCGCTTTCTCTCAATCCTGCAAGCAACAGTTTGACATCCGCCCCTCCCATCGGTCAAGGCCACCGGCTCCGGCGCGGCATGTCAGTTTCCGGTTTGTTGCCTCTAATTCGGGAACAGCACACACCACTATCGAACCCGAGCAAGTAGTTCCCGATATACGTTAGCCACAAGTTCGTCAGTCGTTGGAGTCTCCGCTACAACCGTCAAGAAGTCTTTCCAGAGAATCAGGCTAAGGCGTCGAGCGATCTCCGCGAGTAGTGAAGGACGCCTATGAGGAAGAGCCTCCACGAGCTTTAGGGGGTCCTCTCGGTATGTTGCAAGAAGTTGCGAGTAAGCTCGCCCCGCTCCGGAATCTCGCACCAGCATCCAAAAGACGGGAAGCGTCACCCCAGCTTCATCTATCAGACAATCGATATTACGGACAATCTGATTGCGCGAGGGATCGTATGTAGTGCGCAGGCTTACATCCGATCCAAGCTTTGCTTCGATAAACACTGTTAAGGTATCGCTGCGCAGCGAGATATCGATCTCCGACTCGCCTTCTACCGACCCTGGTTTTTGGCTACGCGAAACCATTGCGGGGGTTGCAGAACCGCGCATTCTATCTC
>Ga0316363_10001626_pt1 | contig 19038 bp, 9 predicted proteins | sample Sb_taG_3_FD_200459 | JGI IMG/M metagenome (GOLD analysis project Ga0316363, IMG submission 200459) | Peat soil microbial communities from Weissenstadt, Germany - Sb_50d_a_PC metaG (v2) (version 2) | ecosystem: Environmental > Terrestrial > Soil > Wetlands > Peat | place: Germany: Weissenstadt...
GCGTCGAACGACCCAACGCCCGGTTTTACGGTTGATCCCAATGGCGCCGTCGGCACCAAACAGTACCTCGAGTGGGTTGACCAGGCGTATCAGGGATTCGACAAAGTCACGTTTGCTCCCGTCTATTCGTCGCCGCAGAAGGGCTTCACTCCGTTCGTGCAAAACAACCTGACCGACTGCGAGTCGGCCGGCGGAAACGGCATTATCCTGTTCGATCACCTGGCTTCGCGCTGGATTATTGGCCTGCGTCTGGGCGGGCCCAGCGGCTATTATTACTGTATCGCCGTCTCCAACACGGATGATCTGACCGCCAGCAACTTTGCCTGGTACACCTATGAGCTGTTGCTAAACCCGATTTTGGGAACCAACGCCGAGGGCAAAGGCTACTTTCCCGATTATCCGAAGATTGCGGTTTGGCCCGATGCCTACTACGTCACCATTGACCTGAATGATCCGAGCAAGGGATATTCGGAAGTTGGCATCGTGGCCTGCGCATTTGACCGCACCAACATGATTTTGGGCGGGACCGCGAGAACTCCGCAATGTTTCCGCTACCCGCAAACGCCCAGCGGTTTGTTCCTCGCGCACAGCTTGCTTCCTGCTGATATTGATGGCACCACGCCGCCTCCTGTCGGGACGGTGGAATCGTTCATCAGCATCGAAAATCCCACCACAGGCACTACGTCGGCTTCGTTGAATCTCTGGCAAATGCATGTCGATTGGACGACGCCTGCGAATTCAACATTCACTGGGCCCACTCCCATCCCGGTCACCACTTACTGGCCGGGCTGCTACACCACCAGACAGCCGTCGAACACCTACTGCGTTTCGGAACCTACCAGCGCCGCCACCAAGAACCGCATCGACTCAATCGGCGATCGTTTGCTGCACCGTTTTGCCTTCCGGCAATTCCCGACCTATCAGTCATATCTGGTGACCCACGACGTGCAGATGACCACGACTTCTCAGCAAACCGGGATTCGCTGGTACCAGTTGGAGCCTTCCGGCAGCACCATGAGCGTGGTGAGTTCTGGCACCATCAGCCCGGACACGACGAACTTCCGCTTTGTGCCCAGCGTCGCTCAGGACCATTCCGGAAACATGGCAATTGGCTACAGTGTGTCATCGAGCAAGCTTCATCCGTCGATTGCTGCTTCGTATTTGAATTTGCCTTCCAACAGTTCATCGACAGAGTTTTTGATTCTGAAGGGTTCGGCCGATGCTGAGAATTCTCCTCACTGGGGCGGCTACAACAGCATGACCGTGGATCCGGTCGATGACTGCACTTTCTGGTATGTGAACGAGTATCTGACCACACCCCAGACAGGCAAGAGCTATACCTGGCAGACCAGGATCGCCAACTTTAAGTTGACGGGCTGCCAGTAGTAGAAAGGAAACTGGAGAGCTGAGGGCCGAAATACCCTCAACGCGGTTAGGCCCTAAGCTCTCATTGATCGTCCTCGGAACGGGAAATAGACTTTGCAGAGCAGCTTGTTCCGCGGATTGGGTTCCATCAGGGACTTGGAAAGGGAATAGAAGTGATTCGACATTATTTGTGGAAACTCGTGGCAGTGATCATCCTAATTAGCGGATTTTGCGCTGTGTCTGCAGCCCAGACCAACACTTTTACCGAGTGGGCGACTCCCTCCACCGGCAGCCAGCCGCTGCACATTTTCTCCGGTGGGGGCACCACGTACTATTTCACCGAAAGCGCCAGGGATCGGATTGCTTCGCTGAATACCAGTAGCAATGCCATCACGGAATGGCTCCTGCCTCCCAGTTCCATGCCTCATAGCATCGAATATTCTTCCGGCACGGTCTATCTGTGCGCATTCGAGGGGAGCTACGTTGGCACTTTCAACCCCTCAACTGCACTCCTGAGCATGTGGTCGGTACCGACTCCCAACTCTGGCAGCATCCACCTCGATCTTTTCAGCACAACTCAGGTTTACTTTAGCGAGGCGACCGCGAATAAAATCGGATCCCTCAACACTTCCACCGGACAATTCAACGAGTGGCCGATTCCCACCGCCAGCTCCACTCCTCGCGGCGTTGCCGTTGGGCAGGGAAGTCTGGTGTTTTTCGCTGAACTCGCCACAAGAAAAATCGGCATGTTGGACACTTCCGCGAATACCATCACCGAGTGGACCTTGCCCTGGATCAAGCAAGTGGAACACCTCAAGTACTCGGGCGGACTGGTTTACTTCGGCGATCTCGGGACCAGCATTGTAGGTACCTTGAATCCTGCCACCAATCAGGTGACGGGATGGCAAGCTCCTACTGCGAATGCCGCTATTCCTGATGTCTTCGTCTCTTCCGGAGACATTTATTTTACCGAGCGCAGCGGCGACAAGATCGGCGTACTGAATCCGTCATTGCAGAATGGCACCGTCAAAACGCTGACTCCCACCGTGACGTCCGTCCCGCCGACCCAGACGACAGTCAGTCCGACGAAGACCACTTTGAAGGGCACCACAACCACCGTCACTCCGACAATTACCAATGTCAGCGGAGTGGTAAAGGGCGGATTCACCGAGTGGGCGATTCCCACCAGCGGCGCCGGACCGCTGGGCATCTATCAGAACGGCTCAACCGTCGCTTTCGCCGAGTATTACGGGAGCAAGGTCGCAACCCTAAGCCCCGCGCAGTAGTTAATAAAAGTTGCCATCCTGAGGAGGCTGTTTTTGCCGACGAAGGATCTGGGCGAGCCGCGCGAATCTGTCGCGTTTTGCGCGACAAAATAATGGCGCGTTTGGCTCGCTTCGTCATTATTATTACCACTGCTCACTTCTTCCGCGCCTGAGGCGTTGAAGTCTCTACCAAAATCGGCTTACGGCCTATCAGAACCTTGTTGCCAACAATTTGGTGCGTTGCGCCTTCGAGGTCCGTCCACTTGGTGTACTCCGCGGGCACCGACTTGCTCACGGTTTCGCAACCCGGGTTGCAGTCCTGCGACGTGTCATACATCGCCAGCATGGTCTTGCCGTTGCGATCAGTGAACGTGCAGGTGTAGGTTGTGCCGTTGGGTGTGCACGGCTGGGTCATCGTCGCGCCTTTGTCGACGGTCCAACTGTAGATTTGCCGGAAGGCCTGACCACCCTTGTTCAAGCGATCATCGGGATCTCCCTTGTGGCCGGCCAGCAACGCGATCGGCCCGCCAAAGTCCCATCCGTACCAGCTCATAAGCGATGTGCCGCGTCCCATGAACTCCAGCAGGTAACGGCCCACAAACGCTGCGTGCCGGTCATCGTTGGCCAGCGCATCTTGCGAGGTGGGCGGCAGATCGTCGCCGCCCTCGGTCATCCACACCGGCTTTCCGCGATTGCCAGTTCTGTCCACAATCGTGTTCACCTTGGCGGTCAGGTTGATCACGTTGTAACGAATCTTATCTTTGGACAGCCGGCTGTCAAAAAGCGGATCGACCGGGTCGGGAAAAGCGTATCCATGATATGCAATGATGTCGGTGACCTTTCCTCCACCTGCCGCCAGGTACTGCTGCATCCCGCTGCAATCCCGGCCGCTGCACCTGGCTGGATCGATCTCCTCGTCACGCCGCATCTGGCCGATGATATCGAGTGAAGTGAACCCAGGGGACAACACCTGCACTGTCGAATCGAGCGCGTGAATCGTTTTGTAAATATCGCGACACATGTTAAGAAGCTGCTGCAGGTTTCCGGAGTATTCGTTGCGCACATCCGGCTCGTTCCAGCACTCCCAATACCTGATGTGCCAGCCTTTCGCCGTGGCGTGCTTGTAAACTGCGGTGACAAAATCTTTCAGATAGCGGTCGTCGCCGTCCACGTCAGACGGAGGAAAGTTCGAGCCGGCGCCGTTATTGGCGAACGCTGGCGTGTCAAACAGCACGTAGATCGCCTCCTCGCCGTGTGCCGCCACCTGTCGCAGGTAGCCGTCGAGCCGATCCCAGGCATAACAGCGGTCGTTGGGATCGGCGCCGTTGCGCGGGGTGCAGTCCTCGGCAATCTGGTCCCAGTTGACTTGCGCGCCCAGGCTTCGCCACACGCCAAAGTGAACCGGCGTCGTCGTTCCGCGACAGCAATCGTCTGGCCAGGGAGATTGCTGCTGGCGTTGGTGCGAGGCCTTGTTCATGTCCATGGCGAAAAAGTCTCTGGTGATGCGCTGCTGCGCAGGCGCCATCGCCGAGCACGCCAAAAGAAAGAAGCAAACCGCCTTGTTCATGGCAGGGATTTCCCTCGAAACCGTGCGAGTATATTAACCCGGCGGCTGCGGGCGGGTTGCGACGCGCCGGAAAAAGAGATAATCCCCAGCTTTAACTGTTCTATACTCTCATCAATAAACCTCTGGCCGAACTTGCTTTAATACAATTGGAACTTGCCTTGACTCTGCAATGCTGATCCTTGCCCTGACCTTGGAGATGCCCGCATGAAGCTTCCAAGATTTGCCCGCCTCGTCTTCGCGCTGGTGTTGTTCTCACAGATTCTCTCCAGCTCAGCATCGCCCGCCGGCCCGCAAGCCTCGCTCGAAGCGCCCGGCACTTTTTTTGTCTCGCCGAAAGGCAACGACGCCTGGTCAGGAAAACTGGAGCGTGCCAACTCCGCCGGCAACGATGGCCCATTTCGCACGATAGCCCACGCCCGCGACGCCATTCGCCAATCCAACCGCGACGCGCACACCGCCGCGACGGTTTATCTCCGCGCGGGGACTTACGAGCTCAAAGAGACGCTGATGTTTTCGCCGCAGGACTCAGGCAATCCCGGCGCGCCTGTGACGTACGCCGCTTATCCCGGCGAAACGTCCGTGCTGAGTGGAGGCCGCGTGATTACCGGCTGGACCCAGGACAAAAACGGTCTCTGGACCGCGCAGATTCCTGAGGCAAAAAATCATCAGTGGTATTTTCGCGAGCTGTTCGTGAAGGGCGAGCGGCGGCAGCGGGCGCGCACTCCCAACACCGGCTACTTCAACGTTCAGGGACAAATCCTGCCCGGCGATCCCGGCCGCTTTCAATTTAACGGCAACGACATTCGGCCGGAGTGGGCCAAGGCCGGCGACGTCGAAGTGGTGAACCTGAACAAGTGGCAAGTGTCTCGCATGTTTATTCGCAGCGTTGACACCGGCTCACACATGGTCACACTTTCCCGCGCGCGGCTGCCCATCGCTAACGAAGAAAATTCCCGCTACTGGATCGAGAATAATGTCGACGGGCTCGATTCTCCCGGCGAGTGGTATCTGAATTCACGCGACGGCGTGCTCTACTACCGTCCCATGCCGGGAGAGGACATGGCGCGGGCGCAGGCGATCGCTCCGGCGCTGCAGCAACTGCTGCGCTTCGACGGCAGCCTCGATCATCCCGTGCATAACATCGTTTTGCGCGGCCTCACCTTTAGCTATACCGATTGGACGATGTCCGACACTGGCTGGGAGGATAAGCAATCCGCGCCCAGCTTGCCGGCTGCAGTCGAGGGCACAACCGTATTGTCTTCCACCGTTGAGCGCTGCGTCTTCACGCACCTGGGGCAGGATGCCGTCGGCTTCGGTCGCGGCTCGAAGCAAAACCAGATCATGAAGAACGAGATGTCCGACCTCGGCGGCGGCGCCATCAAAATTGGCGATGCCGACAGCATGGTCCTCCCCAACGAATTTGTTCCCAGCGCACCGCCAGGCGGTGAACGGCGCGGCTTTCAGCGCGGCGCTGGGCAGGAGCGCGCGGCGGAAATGGCCAAATTCCTGCTCGATACCAACAACTATCAGATCGAGCCTGGCTACCCACACAGCGAAGCCGAGGCCTCTACGGACAATGTAATTTCCGACAACCGCATCCACGACACCGGCCAGGTTTTCGCCAGCGCCGCCGCCATCTGGATCGGACAAAGCAACGGCAACACCATCTCTCACAACGAAATTCACGACACCACATACGACGGCATTTCGGTGGGCTGGAGCTGGGGCTACGGGCCGTCCGCGGCGGTGAACAACATCATCGAGTACAACCATCTCTACAACATTGGGCGCGGACTGCTGAGCGATTTCGGCGCGATCTACGTGCTGGGCAGTCAACCGGGAACCATCGTGCGCAACAACCTTATTCACGATGTGCGCCGCTACGACGGCTCCGGCGGATATTTCGGCTTCGGCATCTATCTCGATTCCGGCAGCAGCGAGGTTCGAGTGCAGAACAACATCGTCTATCGCGCCGATGACGGCATCCACGAAAACTACGGCATGGACAACACCGTCGACAACAACGTCGTCGCTTTCACCCGCTACCAGGCGTTCCTGCGCACGCACGCCGCGCCCAATCAGCAGAGCCTGACCTTCGAGCACAATATTCTTTATGCGTCGCAAGGCGATCTGCTGCACCTGCATCCGCAGGAAGGCATCACCAAATTTGATAACAACCTGTATTACCGCACCGATGGGCAGCCGGTCACGATCAACGCCTTTCAGCGAACTGGGACGTTTGAGCAGTGGCGCCAAATACTCGGTCAGGACGACCATTCGCTGGTTGCCGATCCGCGCTTCGTCGATCCGGAGAAGGGAAACTTTGCTCTTCGTTCGGACTCACCCGCGTTGGGTCTCGGCATCAAGTCTATCGATCTGAGCCGCGCCGGGCCGAGGCAGTAGCGTTGCTGGTGTGGCACGGTTCTCACCGCTCCCCCTCCTCTGCATCATTATCCGGATCGTGCGGCTGGCCCTGGTAGTTGATGAAATAGCTCGGTGGATATTTCGCTCCGGTGATGGTCGTAAACCCGTGCGGCGGCTGATTGAAATTAAAGAAATCTGCCAGCGAATACGGATCGCCCTCGGGAATATCAGGCGCGAACGTATCCGCATACGGATACTGCGGCGGCCCAATTTGTCCGATGGACTGACCGTTCTGGCCGAAGACATATTCGACAAAGTTGAGAATGCTGCCGAAGTCGTATGTTAGCGGAGAGATGTATCCGGTGAAACCCTGCGTTCCAGTGGTTTGTTTGGTATAGGCAGAGACCACGACCAGCGGCACGCGAAATCCATACACGTACTGCCCGCCGGTCTGATTGGGATAGCCGATCATCGGCGGCGGCACGTGGTCGAACCATCCGCCCCAGTCATCCCACATAATAATGATGGCGGTGTTGTTCCAATAATTTTCGGGCACGCATCCGGGATTGTTGTTGCTGTTGCCGATGTAGTTGGTGAGTGCCGCGATCCACGAGGGCCCGCCATCATCGCCGGCCGTTCCGGAGTGATCGGACCAATTTCCGTCGGGGACGACCCAGGTCACCTGCGCCAGATTGCCGTTGCAGATGTCGGTCAGCACTTGTTGTGATTCGATCACCACATTCTGCTTCCACTCGGTTCCCTCGCAGTTCCCGCTGGGGCCGCTGGGTTGGCAGATGTGGCTGATGGCGTTCGGCGCATTCCAGATCTGGCCGCCGGCCAGCGTGCCCGGTCCGGCATGCGCGTAGTAGCGCCACGTGATTTGCGGCGACGCGGCATCGAGCAGATCACTCAGCACAGGATGGTCATAGCAAGGAAATCCGGCGTTATACCCTGCGGACTCTTTTCCGTTGGGAGCAATCTCCGGCACGAGCTGGCCCTGTGGGGCGATGCATCCCGAGCGGGAGGTATTCACCGCATTCTCAGCGGCGAACCAGGTCCAATAGCCGCTGGGATCGTTGTATGGAACCGGCGCCGAAGTCCCAGAAAACAGAAACTGATGCGCGGGAAAGCTTGGGCCCTGATTCGTCTGAAACATGCGATTGGCAAAGCCATATTGTTCGGCGACCTGGAAATAGGGATCGAGGAGACCGTGGACGCCATCGAACTTGTTGTTCTCGACCGAAGTGAGCGTCGGCAGCGGAGGCGGTGGATAAGGCGACCTGCAGCTGGGCGGCGAGGTGACCGCGACTTGGTTGGCTCCGTCCATGGCGCCGTTGTCCCACACTTGCAGCCATGAGGGATGCGTGTGGGAAGGATCGAAACAGACATCGAGCGGGACGGGAATCAGAGGCTCTTGGACGATCTGGCCCTGGCTGTTCTTGTAGAAACCGGTGCTGCTGATGTCGGCGCCGTTGGCGATCAGCACCGGATCCTGAAACAGATTGTCCGGCGTGCGATTCTCCTGGATCACCAAAATCACGTGTTGCAGGGGCGTGTTGTAAGTCTGGGCGAAAGCTACGGTGGCAGCGAGAACAACCAACACTGAAGAAATGTTGGCCGGAGGTTTCATTGCGACTTTCCTTGAGAAGAGTCTCTGCGGCACGGTAGTAGGAGTCCTGCGCTGATTGATTACATGTCCACAAAAGCCCGACGGAAGCCTATCGCCGGTTGGCAAGCTCGTCAAGAGCGGAAAGACCCACACAGCCGGCTTCCATTCGCTGTTGCGCACGACCAGCAGCTTGCTGCGGTCAGTTTGGCCATTGACCGTCGCGGCTTGCCGGTACAAGATGTTTTGGCCGGGAATTGCTCGAGTAAGGAGCGTCATGCCAAGAAAGTTGTGGGTACTGCTTTGCATCAGCAATGCTATTTTCTGCAATGCAGCTGGGGCAGTTGCGGAAAATTCCTCGAACCAGCCGACTACTTCTTCGCTTTACACCGTGCTGCATTCCTTTGACGGCGCAGACGGGGCCCAGCCATATTCTGGGCTTCTGCTAGCGAGCGACGGCAGGTTCTACGGCACCGCCGTTTCCGGCAACGCTTTTGGGACCATCTACAGCATGGACACGTCGGGAAATTTCACCCTTCTTTATTCTTTTCCCGGAGGCAGCGGCGGCGCGGCGCCGCATGGCGGTTTGCTGCAGGCTTCCGACGGCAGCTTCTACGGCACGACTACGATGGGTGGCAGCTTTAACTTCGGAACCATTTACCGGATGATTCCCGGCGAATCGCCGACCGTGATTCACTCGTTCAACAGTCCGAGCGATGGCGAGCTGCCCGACGGCAATCTGATTCAAGGCACCGACGGCTTCCTGTACGGAACCACATCCGGCGGCGGTCCGAGCGGCGGAGGCACGGTTTTCCGCATGGCGACCGACGGCACGAAGTTCAGCCTGATCCACGCTTTCCCCTCGAGTTCGACCGACGGCGCCAATCCCCTTGCCGGACTGCTTCAAGCCGCAAACGGATTGTTCTATGGCACCACTGCGGCCGGAGGCACGTCGAATCAGGGCACCATGTACAACGTGAGCTCCACTGGAAAGGTGACGATCCTGCACGATTTCACCGGCGGCTCCGATGGAGGCACACCCAAGTCTCCGCTGACCCAGCTCGGACAAGACAACTTCTGGGGCACAACCACGACGGGCGGAGCAGCCGGCGGCACCCTCTTCAAGATGGACTACGTGGGCGTCTTCACCATTCGCCACACGTTCAAGGTCAACGTCGAGGGCGGCGCTTGTATTTCCGGAGTTTTTATTGGCGGAAATGGCAGTCTTTACGGCGTCACGTCGATGGGAAGTTCGGGAGGATTCGGATCGATTTTTGCCATCGATTCGAACTTCGAGGTCTTGACCGTCATCCAACCGTTTGGCAGCTCGAGCAATGGTTTCGATGCCATCGGTCAACCGGTCCAGTTTTCTGACGGCAGCCTTTACGGCACTGCGCAGATGGGGGGCGCCAACAACGACGGCGTGATTTATCGCGTCGTCCCCGGTTCGGTTCCCACGAGCTGGAGTCCCGTCGGTCCCAATGCCATCAGTGTGCCGAATTCTACGCTGACTGCGTCCGGAAAACTTCAGGCGCTCGTCGTCGAATATGCGAACTCACAAGTGATGTATGCCGGCGGCGGTCTTGGTCCGGGCAACGCCGGGCCTTACTCTCAGGCCGGAATTTACAGCACGGTGAATGGCGGCACAACCTGGACTCAGGCCGACAGCGGTTTGGCTGACACGGTCGTCAATGCGCTCTGGCTCGACCAGAGCAATCCAGGCACACTTCTTGCCGGCACAAACACCACCGGAATTTTTCAGAGCACAAACGGTGGCAAGTCATGGACTAGGACAGCCGGAGCTGGTGCGACCACTGCCTTCCTGCAAGTTGGTACGACTCTTTACGCCGCCACCGCGTTAGGAATCGGCAAATCCACCAACAATGGCACGACCTGGACCATCTATAAATCGACGTCGTCTCCCGTGCTTTCTCTGGCGGCGAGTGGAAGCGCGCTCTACGCCGGCCTCACCAACGGACAGGTCATGGTCCAGCAAACTCCCGGCGGACCCTGGACCACGACAACGCCCGCTGCTGGCGCCGTGTTGTCGCTTGCCGTCAATCCCACAAATTCTGCCAATGCGTTCGCCGTCGAGTGGAACAACTACCTGCCGTTCGATCTCTACGTCACCGCCAATTCCGGCGCTAGCTGGGCTGAGGTCACTGGCTTGAGCTGCCCGGTGCAAGCCGTCGCTTACAGTTCCATTTCTTCTACGCTGTACGCCGGTTGTGACGGTTCGTTGTACCAATCTGTCAACAACGGTAACTCGTGGACGCAGATCGCCGGCGCGATCTGGGATGTGCGTTTGATCGAGCCGGATTTCGCCGGCGTTGCCGGCAACATCGGCATTGGCAGCGAGCAAGGTTTGTTTCTCGGGACGAACCAGGGCGCGAACTGGCAGAGCCTCAACGGCGATGTCACGCCTTCGATCGACCTCGGCCTGGCCGTGGAAGGAAACTTCGTTCTTGCTGCTGCCGAGGACCTCGGGCCGCTCGCCGGCCGCCACACCGGACAAATCTGGAACGCGCTAAACAGCTCTTATCCGCCGAACATTGGCAGCGTGGTGATCTACAATCCGGGCAGCTTGCAATACGCGTATTTCTTCAGCCCCGTGTCCGGCCTGCAATACTCTAACGACGACGGCAAACTGCCCTACCAGAACGCCACGGGATTGCCCGGCAGCGAGTTTCCCAACTACTCGGGCAACGGTCAGCTTCTCTCCGGCGACGTGCAAACCCCGGCGAACGTTTACGCCGCGGGAGTCGACGGAGTTTTCAAGAGCACCGATTTCGGCGTCGATTGGTCTCTTATGTCATGGCCGATCCAGGCGCCGGTCATGATCGGAGTCGATCCCACGGACAGCCAGACTATTTTCGTCGGCGAGTTCGGGCAGGGCAATGGATCACTGCAGGTGACCCACGATGGCGGCCAGACCTGGACGACCAGCACGCCGAATGGTTGTGTCAGCTGTGGCTCGCCCATCAGCATTGCCGTGGATCCGAACAATCCGCAGATCGTGCTGATTGGCATGTCGCAGCCTCCGCCGGGTGGCGGCATTTTTGTGAGCACCGATCGCGGAGCCAACTTCACCCACTCGAACTCCGGAATCACGGCTTCCACCTCGTTGTGCGCGACGGCGGCGGTGCCTCAATTGAACTTTGATCCCTCGGGCGCGTCGATCGTTGCCGCCGCCACCAACAGCGGACTCTATCTTTCTTACAACCTCGGCGCCAGTTGGACGAACATTCGCGCCAACGCCGTGCCCACGATTTTTACCGGCGTAGTGTGGGCCAGCGGAGATTTGTGGGCCTCAACCTGCGGCGAGGGAGTGGTGCACACCGTGTTCCCGCAGTGATTTGAAACCCTTGAGTGTGGCTGATTCTGGCGGCGACCAAATCGCTCTCTCGCGACGGGCAAGGACGCCCGTCCTCCGATTAAACCAGCGATAATAGACCGCATGGTTCCCGGTGCTCCCAAGGCGGCGCGATGCCTGCGGTCCGAGCCACGACGTTGCTTGCCGGCAGACGTTCTGGAGCGCATCGTCCATACCGCATTCCCTCGCGACAGCGTTCTAGAAGCAGAACCGCTCGTCGCCGGACGGCGCAATGCGAACTTCAAGCTCCGACTGTTTTCGCAATCTGAACCCATCGTGCTGCGTCTCTACGAGCACGATGCCTCGCTATGCCAGAAAGAACTCGAGCTGATGAACCTGGTTCGCGCTTCTGTGCCGGCGCCGACAGTGATTCACGCCGAGCCGCAAGGACTGGATGACGTTGCGCCCTTCATGTTGACGACATTCATCGAAGGCATCAGCTTCAAGGAACTGAAGCGAGCTGGCGATGCGGAGGCGATTGCTCAAGCGGCTTATTCCGCGGGTGAAACTCTGGCCGCGATTGGACGATTCACTTTTTCAAAGCCAGGATGGATTGCTCCCGGGCCGCTGGTAACAACGCCATTGCTGGAAGGCGCGAATCCGTTGCCCCGCTTTGTGGATCTGTGCCTTGCATCGTCAAATCTGCAACGGCGAGTACCCATTGAGTTGCGCGATTCAACAAGCGCATTCATGTGGTCGGGCGCAGCGCGGCTGGCAGAACTGGAAAACGAAAGCCATCTGGTTCACGGCGACTTCAACAAACGCAATCTCCTTGTGCGCATGGAAGCTGGGAAGTGGTCGGTGGCTGCGGTCCTCGACTGGGAATTCGCGGTATCGGGGACGCCGCTACAGGACTGCGGCATCTTCCTTCGCTACGAGCGAAGCGCCCGGCCGGTGGCGGAGCCGCATTTCTCGACTGGCTATACAAACGCTGGCGGAAGGCTGCCTCAGGATTGGCGAGGATTGGCGCGACTGGTCGATCTGGTTGCTCTGTGTGAAAGCCTCACCCACGATGATCTTCCGGAGGATGTGGTAACTGAGATCGTTGGGTTGGTGCATGCCACGGTGGAAGAAAGGGACCCGCAGTTGTAAATCCCCGCCCAAGGACAGCTTGGACGGGGCACCCTCAAGCGTAAATTGAATTCTCCGCTCTTACTTCTTCTTGAGATTCTTGCTCGGCGTGCCGGACGCTCCCACCTGCACAAACGGCATCAGTGAAGGCACGTTGCTGGAATTCAGAATCACCAGCATGTAATAACCCGGCGGGGCAACGTAAGAATTGGCCGGCGCCGTCGCCGTAATCTGTCCCGATCCTACTGTCCACGTCAGATCAACATAGCGCTGGTCGTCAAAGTGGTTCGCGTGGGTCGTCGATCCCGCGCGGATCAGCGCAACTCGCGTCACGTTGGCAGCGTCAGGCGTCACGATCGTGAACTGTGCTCCGTAGTTTACCGAACTGGGCGATGAAGTGACGGTCGGCCGCGCGCCGTTGAACAGATACGGCGGACTGTAGACTTCGTAAGTCATCTCCAGCGGTTTGCCGCTATCGGACCCCTCCGAGACCACGCGCCCATCGGGCAACAGCAGCGCCGTCGAGTGATACGCGCGCAGACCCACCTGCGGCGCCATCAGCGTCCAGGTGTTGGCCGTCGGGTTGTACAACTCAGGCTGCTGCACTCCAGAGCCGTATTCGCCATTCTGATTTCCGCCCACCGCGAGAATTGTGCCGTCCGCAAGATAAATCAGATTGTGGTTGTAGCGCGCAATATTCAGAGGAGCGGCATAGCTCCAGGCGGGACTCTGCACCGAGAGATCGATGATCTCAGTCGTGGCTGTAGGGCTCGATCCGCCGTTGACATTGCCCTGCGCCCCTCCGACCACCATGACTTTCTCAGAGTCCGGCAACAACACCGCCCCCGCATGTCCGCGCGGCGCAGTGTTGAGATTGGCGACGAATCCCCAGGATTTGGTTGCCGGATAGTACATTTGGCTATCCTGACGCGGCGTCGCATAAAAAACGTTTCCATTGGACAGCACCGTCATCAACGGATAGAGGTCAGGGTTGTGCGGCATGGCCGCGCTGTGTGGCATTTCAGTCCAGGTGTTGGTCGTCGGGTTGTAGGATTCGGTCGGGCGGATTGTGAATGAGCCTGTAGCATCGGTGCCGGAAAGCGTGAAGACTGTGCCATCAGGCATCAGCACCGTGCTCGGATACCAGCGCGCGTACTGCATATTTGGACCCTGCGTCCAGGTGTTAGAGCTGGGATCGAAAATCGTCGAGTTGGCGATGCCGGCATCGGAAGGGTAATGGCCGTCATCCAACCCACCGGCCACGAACACGCGCCCGTCAGACAGTATGGAATTGCCGCCACAGAAAATATCCACCGGGAAGGGAAGAGTCATGTCGATGATGGCGCCGGTGGTCGGGTTCCAAAGCCGGGCGGGTGAAGGCCCGCCAGCACGTCCGATGGGATAGCCGAAGAACAGCACCTGACCGGTGTGCAGCATTGCGGCGTGGATCGCCAGAATGCCCAGGTTTTGCGGCGCGCTCCATTGGCCCAGATTGGGTGGCGGTGTGGAAGTGACCGTTACCGTGGTTGCGTTCGACTTGCTGGAATAGCCCGCGGTGATGCTAGCCGTGCCAGGCGCCACTGCGTGCACCACTCCGGTTTTAGTGACCGTGGCCACGCTGGCATTTGAGGACTTCCAGGTCGCCGTCTGGGTTACGTCCTGAACGCTGGGACCGCTGTAGCCAGCCGTCGCGTTGAATTGCAGCGAGGTTCCGGCCTGCAGCGACCAGCTCGCCGGTGTGACGTAGATACCGAGCAGCGTCGCGTCAATCACCGTCAATGAACTTGATCCCTGTACGCCCTGGTAGGTCGCGGTAATGTTGACCGTACCCACGCCCTCGGCGGTCACGAGGCCCATCGTGGGAGTCACCTGGGCAATGCTGGTGTTGGCGGATGACCAGGTCGACTGCTGGGTGACATACGTCTGCGTCCCGTTCGAATAGTTGGCGTAGGCAGTAAATTGCCGGTTTGAACCCACAGGTAGTTGCGTGGATCCTTTCGTGTCGTAGATCTGCGTGACCGTGATGGAGATCAAGGTCTGGCCTGACGCTGCCGTGCTCAGCAGCGCAGCCATCACCAGCAGCACAACGGGCGTCCAACCGAACAGTTTTGCGACAAAGGGATTATGGCGATGGATCAGCGGACGAGCCAGCATGGGTTTCTCCTGAAATTACCTCTTATATCGAGTCGGTGAAGGGGGTATTTTCTGTCAGGTGCGAACCCTGAAAAAGCGCGACGATTCACACTCACCGGGTCACTGAATTATGGTCGCAGGAATAGCGTGCGTCAATAGAGACTTAATTCTCTTGCGCGAGGACCCAAGTCCTGTTCTGCGTTGAGGCAACAGCTTGACATTTTCCGTCATCTACACGATTGCTCCCAACCAGGTTCAGGGAAACTTTAGTAATACTCCCACGCCGCCGCCAAACTGCAATAATGATTTTTGTGTTGCGAGGTTTGGCGGGCGGAACGTCGGCCCACATCGGCGGCGCCGATGTAACTTAAACAAAGTGGTACAGTTCTAGCTCTATCCCGAAACTTTTGTCTCATACTTGGGTTTGAATCTTTATACCGGGAATCCATTCGGAGATTCTGTTTCGCAGCTCAACGGCTGTGCGGATAGGTTACTGGCTGCACGCCGCGAATTCCAAACACTCGGAGATAGATTTATGCAAAGGTTATGGATCGCTCTAACCATCTTGCTGACGGTAATCTGGGTCGCCTGCGGAGGTGGTTCGAGCAATGCAAACAACGTCACCACTCCGCCAAGCGGTCCCACCACCACGCTTGGATCTCCTGGACCGGCGCCTGCAGCCACTACCATCGTGGGCTCAGATTATTTTGCGCTTGATCTGGGTCCTCCAAACCCGTGGCCGACCAGCAAAGACGTGAACTTCGGCATCTGGAGGTCGCTCGGCGGCTCGTTGCGCTGGAGCCAATTGGAGCCCACCTGTGACGGGGGAACCGATCCTACGAACGCATGTTACAGCAACTGGGCAACCCTTGACACTTACATGGCAGCGGCGGCGGCGAACGGACAGCAAGTTCTGTTCACGGCCTATTACACTCCGCAGTGGGCGTCATCGAACCCGAGTGACACGTGCCAGCAGTCGACGGCGGAGAACATCACGGCCGGAGGCTGCGATCCGCCTAATGATGTTGGGACGGGCGACGTTCACTGGACAAACTTTCTGACTGCGCTTTACAACCATGTCACCGCGAACGGTCAGCACATCGACTTTTGGGAGTGTTGGAACGAGCCGAATGTTCCCACCGAGTACAACGGCCAATTGTCTGATTTGCACACTTTGTGCTCGGACCTTCGTTCCACCATCAGCAAGCTGGATTCCAGCGCCAAGTTCACGACTCCTGCGCCGGCACTGGGGACGTTGGCTGCCGGTGTAGTCCCGTGGATGAAAGGCTGGGTCGGCGCAGGCTTCGATGACGTCGCCGACATCGTCGCCTTTCACGGCTACACCTGCGGGGCGCAGAGCCCGTGCACCCTTGCCGGTGCCGAGACGGTCGCCACGATTGTGAGTGGGTTGGAGACGACGGTCAAGAACACCAGCGCGGCCGGCAAGCCGTTGTGGGACACCGAGGGCAGTGACAACACGGCGGGAGCACCCTTGTCGGATCCCGATGAACACGCCGCGTTTTTGGCGCGCTTTTCCTTGATCCAGCAGTCACTGGGAGTAGCGACCTTCTCCTACTGGGGATGGAATTTCGGCGGTGTTAATCTGATCGATCCTAGCTCAGGTACGCTAAACCCTGCGGGCACCGCGTGGCAACAACTCTACAACTGGACGAATGGCGCCACCTATACCAACGTCTGCACCAATTCCAACGGCAGCTTGTGGCAGTGCGGATTGAAGCTGAACGGCACCCAATACCTGATTCTCTGGGACGCATCCCAAAGTTGTTCCAACGGCACGTGCACGGCCAGCAACGTGATGGTGCCCAGCCAGTACACGCAGTTTGACGACCTCGCAGGCAACGCTGGCTCAAGCATTAGCGGTTCGACCGTACAGGTCACCGCTCTGCCGATCCGGCTCCACTAAATTAGGAAGAGGAAGCGGTCTGACGGCCGCTTCCTCATTTCCTTTCCGCTCAGTATTGCATATCTCTAGGGCCAGTTGAATTCTCCAGCCAGATCGGGGTGTAGCCGATCTGTAGCTGGTGGTTCTTGATGGGATATGCGTGGCCGTACAGATCCAGATATTGTACGTATTGGGAGGGCACGGTTACGGTGATGGTTTTTCCGTAGGCTAGCGCAGTGTCCCAGATGGCCTCCGCCTGCGTGCCTTGCGATTCAGTGAAGTTGCAACTCCAGATCGAACTGGAACCGGATTGCGCCTGACATGGCTGCGTCATGTTGGAACCGACCAGCCAGCTATAGAAGAGCTGATAGGCGGTGGCATTTGGCGTAAGGATGCCGCCAACGATGCTCCAGAAGTTACCTTCCTGCGAGGAATCGAAAGCGTACATGTAAAACTTCTGCACCGGCGTGGACAGGATGGAAAGATAGTGGCGGAAGATGAAACCCGGCTGCTGGTTGCTGGGCGGCGGAATTGCGTTGCAAGGATGGGAGGCGCACCAGCTTCCTTCAGTGATATACACCGGCTTGCCATTCTGTCCGTATTGTTGCATCACGATCATGGTGTTGTTGACGCGCGTGATTATGTCTTCGGGATTCAGCACATAGCCGTGCAGGCCGATGATGTCCACATAGGCGCCGCCGCCGGCGCTCAAATAGGAGGCCAGGTACTGCATCTCGGAACTGTTTGGCCCATCGCCGGTCTCCGGCGGCGAAATAATCTGAATATTCGGATCATAAGATCGGGCGACGGTGCGCACGTCCCGCGCCATGGTCACTAGCTGCTGCACCGTACCCATGTACTCGGCGGGGATGTTGGGCTCATTCCAGATCTCGATGTACTTGATCTTGCCCGGCCCCACGTGCTGCATCAGCGCGGTGATGAAGTTCTTCAGATACAGATCCGTCCCGCTGCCGTCGGCGTTCAAATCATTGGGCGGATAGCAGCCACCGGGAAGCTGGTTGCCCGAGTTGCAAATACACAGCGGACACTGCGAGGCCCAGGCTGGAGTGTAATAAAACGTGTACAACACTGACTGGTCGTACTCCTGCGCCGTGGCCAGCCACTGATCCAGGTAGGTCCAGTTGTAGACTCCGGGAGCGGTGTTGATGTCCGACCATTTCACATTGCTGGAAACCGACCGCCAGGATGAAAACTGGACATTGAAGGTGGAGGGCCACGGCGTGGTCGGAAAAATCACATGATCGCCGAAGAACTGCGAGGAGATCTGCGCCCAGGCAGGGCTGGTGAGCAAGAGGACGAATGCCAAGACCCAACGCTTCATGGTCGCGATTCCCCGGAAAACAAATTGTCGATGCGTGAGACGGACTGCCAACATCAGCCCATCCAGACGCAAGCCATACAAACGTTGCCGCAAAGGCTGAAAGGTGTAAAACCCGCGGCGCGCAGGCGTACCACAGCACCAGTCACAAGATTTCGGATCGTGCCAACGCGAAGTGCAGGTGCTGCCAGTTGAGTGGAATTATAGGGTCGAAAACGGCCGCTGGTCAACCGGTAGTTTAATGAGAAGTACATCCAGATGCCTTGTCCAGTGCGGTTTTGGGACAGTCTAAAACAGGCGCTCTAAGACTTGCAGGTCACGCTCAAGTTGCTGTGCAATTCAAGCGTGACCCGCAATAAGTGGAACTCTCGCGACTCCCGGAGGAGCGTTACAGCCCGTTCTCCAGCCATACCGGTGTGTATCCGATGGGCACCTGATGGTTCTTGATGCCATAAACATGGCCGTACAAGTCGCGGTACTGCACATACTCGTTAGGTACGCTGACCGTGATGGTGTTGCCATACGGCACCGACGTGTTCCAGATGGCTTCGGCCTGGTAGCCGCCGGACTTGTTGAAGGTGCAGCTCCAGGTGGCATTGGATTGCTCCTGGCAGGGCTGGACCATGGTTGCGCCCACCAGCCAGTTGTAATAGAGCTGATAGGAAGCGCCGTTGCTGGTCATCACGCTCGAGTTCGTGCTCCACAGATTGCCTTCCTGGGTCGAATCGTAGTCAAAGAAGTAAAACCTCTGCACCGGCGTGGACAACATCGACAAATAGTGGCGGAAAGTGAATCCCGGCTGTTGGTTAAGCGGCAGAGGAACTGCGTTGCAAGGGCTTGATTCGCACCAGCTGCCTTCGGTGACGTAGATAGGTTTGCCCATCTGTCCGTATTGCGCCATCGTGGAAGTGGTGGCATTGATACGGGTAATGATGTCTTCCGGGTTCTGCACGTAGCCGTGCAAACCGATCACGTCCACGTACTGGCCTCCGCCCGCAGATAGGAACGCACCCAGATACAGCATCTTGGTGGCGCCTTTTCCGTCACCGGTT
>Ga0316363_10001627_pt1 | contig 19005 bp, 9 predicted proteins | sample Sb_taG_3_FD_200459 | JGI IMG/M metagenome (GOLD analysis project Ga0316363, IMG submission 200459) | Peat soil microbial communities from Weissenstadt, Germany - Sb_50d_a_PC metaG (v2) (version 2) | ecosystem: Environmental > Terrestrial > Soil > Wetlands > Peat | place: Germany: Weissenstadt...
CAAAGACGCGAAACGGCGCAAGGCGATATCGGCGGGATGCGCGGAGGCTTTTGAGGAACTGGAGCGATTGTTGCGCGGGACTGCGCTTCTGCGGGAGTTGACGCCGCGGGCGCTCGACGCAATCTCCGGAATTGGCGAGCGGCTCTCGGCGCCGCTCGTGGCGGGAGCAATCGCTGCTCTGGGATTGCAGAGCGAGCCGGTATCTGCCACGGACATTATTGTTACCGATGCGCATCACGGGCGCGCCGAGCCTTTGATGGCGCAGACGCGCAAGCGCGCGGAAGCGCAGCTGCGGCCGATGCTGAACGACGGCGTCGTGCCGGTGGTCACCGGATTCATCGCGGCCACTCTTGACGGCGTGCAGACCACGCTCGGGCGCGGAGGCTCGGACTATTCGGCCACGATTTTGGGAGCGGCGCTGGGCGCGGGCGAAACGATTATCTGGACGGACGTGGATGGAGTGAAGACGGCTGATCCGCGGCTGGTTCCCGAAGCGCGCACGCTGCCCGAGATTTCCTACAATGAAGCGGCGGAGTTGGCCTACTTCGGCGCGAAAGTGCTTCACCCCAACACTCTGCGCCCAGTCACGGCTGCGGGCGTTCCGGTGTGGATTCGCAACAGCTTCGAGCCCGAGAAGCCGGGCACGAAAATCGCGGCGGGGGGAAAATCGGCGCGAAACGGTGTGAAAGCGCTGACGGCGATTCGCGATGTCACGCTCGTGACTGTGGGCGGGCCGGGGATTGTCGGGCTAACGGACGTGCTGGCGCGGTCGTTTGCGGCCACGTCGGCGGCGCGCGCGAACGTGCTTTTTGTGACGCAGTCTTCTTCACAGAATGACATTTGCTTTGTGATTGAACGCGCCGACGAAAAGCGCACGGTCGCGGCGTTGCGCGAAGCATTCGCGCCGGAGATTGCGGAGCATACGGTGGAACACATATCAGCGGATCGCAATGTGGCGATCGTCGCAGCGGTGGGAGAAAACATGCGCGGAACGCCGGGTATCGCAGGCCGCGCGTTCAGCACTTTGGGCCGCGAAGGAATCAGCATCATCGCCATCGCGCAGGGATCTTCGGAGTACAACATTTCGTGCGTGGTCGAGGCGTCGGCCATGCAACGCGCCGTCAGGGCGCTGCACGCGGAGTTTCGACTTGATGAAGCCGGGGCAGGCGGTGTGTGATGGGCTGCTTCCGGTTCCTAATCGCATGGGGAAGAGAGACACGATTCCCTTCAGCGGCTCGAAACTAAGAAAATGCAGATCCCTCGCTGCGCTCGGGATGACAACAAAAGGGGATAATTCCTCAAGCTGTGAAGTCGTGCCCTGACATAACTCTCAGGCCGCGCCGATAGCTCTTGCCGGAGTTATGTCCACGATGGTGATGACCGCGCCATCGATTTTATTCTCGGCGCTTCGGTACGGAAGAATCCTGAGCAAGTGATGAGTGCCGTCTCGATCCACCAGTTCTTTCTCGACGGCCTGAAGCTCGGCCATGACCTTCAAGACCATCTGCTGGAATTCAGGGATCTCCAGCGAGGGGTTGATATTCTGGAGCGGGCGGCCCACGTCTCCGGGAATGAGACCCAGAATCTTTTGAGCCTTGGGCGTGAAACGGCGAATGGTGAGGTCGCTCGTGACCATGACCATGGCGATGTCAACGCTGGCGAGCAGGTTCGTCAGATCACTGTTGGCCTGGGTGATCTCCTGATTGCGATCGCGCAGCTCGTCGTTGACGGTGCTGAGCTCCTCATTCGAGGATTGTAATTCTTCTTTAGCGGTCTCGAGTTCCTCGTTCGTGCTTTGAAGTTCCTCATTGCTCGAAAGAATCTCCTCGTTGGCCGACTGCACTTCCTCGTTCGCAGCTTCCTGCGTCTCAATCACGGATTGGAGATATTCTTTGGTGGCGACGAGTTCCCCTTTGAGTTTGGCGATCCGGTGTGAAACCGATTTGGACTCCAGCATTTTCTGCGCTGCCTGATTCCGGCGGAGCGTCTCCGGCGGCGATTCCTCGAAGACAACCATGAAGAAGGCTCCCGGGAGGTTGCCGATGCCGATCGGAATCACTTCGAAATTCACGAAGCGGATGGATTCGCCGGCGCCGCCGTCCTCGTTTGTGCCTCCTTCGGCGATTTGCACGCGCGTTTTCTGTACGATGGTTTTTTGCTTCTTAGCGCGGGTGAGCGCGTTGCGCAAGTCGAGCAAGAGCCCTTCGCGCACCATTTTCAGGATGCTGAGGCTGGCGCGGCCGGGCGCAAGTTTCAAGTAGAGGTCAACGTGACCACGGGAATGAATGACTTCGAGGTCTTCATTGAGGAACACAGAGGCCGGAGCAAATTGCGTCAGCAAGCGCCGGTCGAATTCTTTCTGGGCCTCGAGATAATTCCAGCCTGCGTCGGACGGCTTGTAAGCGATGCGCGGGCTCCTGCCCTCGCCGTGCTCGGAATGGTGACTCAGAGAGAACGAGACCGGCGGACGCGCCGCCGCTGCTTTCTTGCAAAAAATCTTGAGCGCGCGGTCTTCCACGGCAAAGAGATTCGAGGAAGTGCCGATCCCTTCGGACTTTCCGAGCACCAGATAGCCGCCACGGCGCGCGGCATAATGGAATAGCGCGATCACTTTGTTCTGCAGTACCGGCTCGAGATAAATCAACAAATTGCGGCAGCAGATCAGATCCATTTGCGAGAACGGCGGGTCGCTGATCACATTGTGCTGCGCGAAGATGCACATGTCGCGGATGCTCTTGCTGATGCGATAGCCGCCTTCGCTCTTTGCGAAATACCGGCGCAACCTTTCCGGCGAGACATCGGCCTGAATATTCTCCGGATAAGAGCCGCTGCGAGCCTTGGTGACGCTCGATTCGCTCACGTCGGTGCCAAACAACTGAATGGAGGGGTACGGCGCCTTGCCCTCGAGAAACTCGAGAAGCGCGATGGCCACCGAATAGGTCTCCTCGCCCGAGGCACAGCCGGGCGTCCAGATGCGAATCGCCGATTCGGGCGGGTGATTCTTGAGAAGCCCCGGGAAGACCTGGGACTTCAGGGCCTCAAAAACGCGCGGATTGCGGAAGAAGCTGGTCACGTTAATCAGCATGTCGCGATAGAGCGCCTTGACTTCCGCGGGGCTGGATTGCACGTGTGTGACGTAGTCTTCGAGCTTATCGATCTTGTGCACCAACATCCGCCGCTGAATCCGGCGAAGGACCGTGGTCTGGCGGTAATGCGTAAAGTCGACGCCCGTGGCCCGCTGCAGGATCTGAAAAATAGCGCTCAGTCCGGAGTCGACGGCAGGTACTTCCTGGACGATTTCCGAGGCGGGGTCGCGCCCAACGTAAGGATGACGCGCGATGCGCGTGATTTCCTGAGCAATGCCGTCCGGCGGAAGGACGTAATCGACGCAACCGGCGGCGATGGCGCTTCGCGGCATGCCGTCGTAGCTCGCCGTGGATTCATCCTGGGCGAACGTAACGCCGCCATGCGCCTGGATTTCCATCATCCCCAGTGTGCCGTCAGTTCCTGTGCCGGAGAGAATTACGCCGATGGCCCGATTCCCCTGGTCTTCCGCCAAAGAGCGCATGAACCGGTCCGTCTCCATGTGTGCGCCGTGCGAATCGATGCGCGGGCCGAGCCGCAGCGTCCGATTGCTGACGGTCATGGAAGCGTTTGGCGGAATCACGTAGGCGTGGTTGGGCTCAACGGACATTCCGTCCGTCACTTCCTTGACGCTCATAGTCGTTTGTCTGGAAAACAACTCGGCCAGCATGCTTTTATGGCGAGGATCGAGATGCTGGATCAGGACGAAGGCCATGCCCGTGTCGGCGGGAAGTTCGCGGATTAACTCGGCGAAGGCCTCAATGCCGCCGGCTGAGGCGCCGATGGCAACGATCAAAAAGTTGTCCATGGCTCTGCTCCGTGAAACCGTTTTTGGTGCGGCGGCGGCTTGCCGTTTTTTGCGCGTCTTCGATTTTGGCTTCATCGTTTGTCCCTCGGGCTATGCCGCCGGACGAATACGCCCTCCCATCAATGGCCGGGTCTGGCTTCTCCCAGAAATGGCGCTGCCGTCACTCGATCCTGCTGGCTGCTGCGGCCTTCGACTTGGCGCCATTACCGATCGAAGCCCGCATGCCGTTGCGTGGAATCTGCACATGCACGGTGGTGCCTTTTCCGTTGGAGTGAATTGTCAGCGTTCCTTTCAGCTCGTTCACGCGCTCCCGCATTTTCAGCAAGCCGATGCCTTTACCCGCCTTGCCCGTTTCCAATCGCTCGAGAAGAGCCGGGTCGGCGCCGACGCCCTGGTCTTCAATTTCGAGCAGCACATCGCGCGGATTGTATTGAAGCCGCACCCGCGCAACCTTGGAGTGAGCGTGGCGTTGAACGTTGGTCAAGCACTCCTGAGCGATGCGGAAAAGAGCCGTTTCTCGCCCGGCGTCGAGGCGCTCATTTCCATCCGGCAGGTCGAGTTCGAGGTGGATATTGGATCGCTGGGCAAACGACTCGGCGAGAGTGCGCAAGGCAGGCGCGAGGCCGAGGAGATCGAGAACTGGTGGATGCAACATGTGCGAGATGGAATGAGTCTCGTCCATACAGACGCGGATGGTTTCGATACATTCCTCGAGCTTCCTGCGCACGTCGTTGCTGCAACCTCCATTGCGAATGACCGCGCCGATAGTGCATTTAAGGCCCGTGAGGTACTGGCCGATGCTATCGTGCAAGTCGCGGCTGATTCGCCGGCGCTCTTCCTCCTGCGCGTTGATCACTCGGGCCGACAACTTTCGCGCTGCTTGCTCGACGCTCTTGTGGTCGGTGATATCCACCATCACGCCCGCCAGTTCGGCGCGGCCCGCGGGAAGAGTGACTTTCTTCACATAAACGTGAAACCAGCGCGTGCGGCCATCCGCTCGAATCATGCGGCAGTCGAACTGTTGCTTGCCGCCATCGCCGGCCGCGACCGCACAGCTATTTCGCACTACCTCCCAGTCGTCGGGATGCGCGTGCTTCCTCCAAAAGTCGGTTTCTTTGAACCAACGTTCGACCCAATAGCCGAGAATCTCGTGGGCTTCCTTGGTGACGCGCGTGAATTCCAAAGTGACGGGATCGGCGCGCCACACAATGACCTGGGCCGATTCGCACATCTGCTCGAGCAAAGATTCCGCTTCGACAAGCTGGCAGGCCGTCTGATTGAGCGCGGCAACGTCCTCGAAAAGAATCCCAATGCATTTTGAATCGAGGGCGTGCGCAGAGGCGATGAACATGGGAGCAGAGCTCGCATTGGTCTCATCCCGAATGTGCCCCAGAAGGCGAGAGCGGCGAGTAGCCAGGACGTCGCGAAAGATGTTCGGAATTCTAGAAGGATCGCTCTGCGCGTGATATTCGATGATCGGCAGGCTTAGGAATCGATCGATGGAGGTGCCGGCCACGCGCGACGCAATCGCGTTACTAGCTACGAGTTGCCAGCCTCCCGCGCCCCGGGGGTCTTTGAGACGCAGGACGGCCATACCCATAGGCAGCTCTTTGAGGAACTGCCGGTAGAACTTAATCCGAGCCGAACTGAAGCGTTGAGCCATTCCACGATGTCACCGTGCGCCTATTGCAGGCTCGCGCAGGAGGGATGATTACCTCAGAGGAATAATCTCTCTAATAATAAACTCTGTTAATATGTACGAAAGGTCAGTACGCGCCGGCTGGTCATCAAGGCAGCGATGGAGGTAATTCCCAAAACGGGAATTTACCGTCCCGATTTGGAACGCGGCGCCGGGGGCCGCGGATCACCAGATGAATTTCGCGCCGATCTGAATGTGCCGCGAGCCGCCTGACCCGATGACCGGATTGGCCGCCCAGACGTCGGGCGTCGCGCGCGCAACTCCCAGCGTGAAGCTGAATAGGTCGTGGCGGACCGAGCCATCGGCAAAAATCGGATGGTTCAGCACGTTGAAAATCTCTGCGCGCAACTGCAATTTCAGCCGCTCCGTGAGGTTCCAGCTCTTGCCCAGCGATCCATCCCAGTCCACGAAATCCGGACCGCGGAAAATGTTGCGGCCCATATTGCCAAATGTTCCGGTCGCGTTGGGATAGATTACGGTTCCGTTCTGTGCGAAGCAGCCTCCCTCGAAAATCAGGCTGTCCTGCAAGGCCGGGGTGTTTGCGGCGGCCTGGCAAATGGGATCGGAGGCATCGAGGAAAGGAATGGAGCCGTTCTTTACCCAGTGAATATTCTTGGGACTGCCGAGGATGTTCCAGCGATCGTTGCCGGCGTTGTTGAAGCCTTCTCCCGTGCCGGTTAGATCGCTGCCATCGTCGAAGAATGAGTACGGGTAGCCGCTCTGCGCCTGAACCAGACTGGTGATTTCCCACCCTTGCAGCAACTGGCCCCAGGATTTTCTCCCCGGAATCTCATAGGTGGCGGCCAGAGTGAAGCGATGGCGGATGTCGTAATCGCTGTCAGCCTTCTCCGCCGGGAAGTCGAGGCTATTCTGTGGAACGTCGGCCAAGTTAGTGGTCGCGCCGTTTGTATCAATCGCATGAGAGTAGGTGTAACCGGCCAGTAGATAGAGGCCGTGCGAATAGCGCTTGGTGAGCGTAACTTGCAAGCCGTGGTAGATGGAAGTGGACTTATTGCCCAGGAAATTGATGAAGCCAATGTAAGGGAAGCAGGGCGAGGCCGGGCAGTTAGTGGTAAACGGCCGCGCGAGTTCTTCGACGGCAGTATTGTCGCAGCCCAGGCAGAAGTTTGGATCGGCAGTCGAGATGGCCGGATCAGCCTGATTTGGATCGGTAATGCTGTAGAGGCGCACGCCGCGATTGCCCACGTACGCGACCTGCAGCATCATGTCGCGCATCAGCTCTTGCTGCACGTTCAAATTCCAATTCAGCACGTAAGGCGTGTGAATTTTCTCGTCCACCGCAAAAATATTGCACGGAAGTGTCAGGCTGCAGCTAGCCGTTGATCCGTTGGCTCCCGGGAAGATGGGCCCCGCAAGAGACCAGTTGATCAGACTGGTGTTGGCGCCGAACACTTCGAAAGTTGTGATGTTGCCGTCCCCCGAGACTACCGTGCCATCCGGAAAAATCTTCTCCAATCCCGAGGGATTGAGGTTTAGTCCTCCTCCGCCGAACATGAACGTGCGAATGGAAGGCTGAACGTAAATCATGCCGAAGCCGGCGCGGACGACTGTCTTTCCCGTTCCAAAGACGTCCCACGCCACTCCCAGTCTCGGCGAGACGTTATTGTAGTTCGTCTTGTAAGGCTCGCTGATGCCAAAGCCGACCTGCTGCAGTCCGTCAGTGGGCGAAAAATTCGCGAGCAGATTGTGGGCTTCTTTGATGGGATAGGTGACGTCGTAGCGCAGGCCCGCGTTGATGGTCACATGCGCGGTGAGCCGCACGTCATATTGTGCGAATAGCCCCCAGGATTTCATGCTCACTTTTCGCGCCGGGTCGCCATATTGCCGGGCCCACAGATCAACCGGTGTGCCCGCGATGAAATCCGGCAGATGGAAAAAGTCCACGCGGCCACGGCCTTCGGTGGCCCGCAAATAATCGACCGCACCGTTGCTGAAAACGCCGCCGAACCGGATACTGTGTATTCCGCGCGAATAGGAAACCGTGTCCGAGTAGTTCTCCGTGTGGCTCGGAGTGGTCCAGAGCGGCCAACTGGAATTGCCGCCCAGATAATTGAACTCGTGCGAGCCCGGATTGATGCGCGGGAATCCGAACAAGTTCGGATCGGTGATGCCGGTGTTAAGCCCGTAGGCGGTGGGATTCACGTTGGCATCTACGGGAGCGATCTTTTCGTAGAAGCGGTTATAGCTGAAGCGCGCGTCGTTCACCCAGCGGGAATTCGGAGTCCACGTCCAGTCGAGACCGAAAACTTGCGATTTCGGGAAGGCCTCGGAAAGCCACTGCGGCGCCACCGGAGAAGCATCTTCCTCGACTTCGTGACTATTGGCGTAGAGGAAGCGCGCGGAAATCGAGTTGCGGTCATTAGGATGATAGTCGCTCTTGAAGACCAGATTATCCTCCCGGTTGATGTTGTTGAAATCGAAGTTGATGGCCGAGGGGTCGCCCGGGTCCGCGGTGAGTCCGGTGTTTGTCGGGAAGACTTTATTTGCTAGTGCGAGGCTGAGCGCGTTGCACGTGGAAGGTAGCGGACTGATGCCGCATCCCGCGGCCGCCTCGGCATCCACGATGCTGTAGCGTGTAACGTCGAATTCGCTGGGATCGACGCGGCCGACGAGCGAGGTCGTCACTGGGCTATCCACGACGAACGGATTTCCCACCTTGTCACGCACGCCTTCATAGTTGAAGAAATAAAACCATTTGTCCTTCTTGATGGGACCGCCGAGCGACGCGCCGAACTGATGCAACAAAAGCGCGGAAGTGGGCTCGGGCGCAGGATTGAAAAAATTGCGCGCGTCAAAGGCGCTGTTGCGATGGAAGTAGTATGCCGTCCCGTGCAGTTCATTCGTGCCGGACTTGATTCCGATATTGACCACCACGCCGGGCTTGACGCCGTAATCCGCTTGCTGGCCTTCCTGTGTATTGAATTCCTGAATGGAGTCGAGCGGGAGCGTGCTGGCGGGGGTGCCGGAGATGCCGGCATCATTCATTACGGTCTCTCCGTAGTAGGCGTCGTTGTCGGTCGCACCGTCGATAATAAAATTGTTGTCGTCCGGACGATTTCCGTTCGACGTAAGTGTGTGGAAACCTCCGCCCGGATCGCGTTGCACGCCCGGATGCAAAGGCAGCAAATTCTGAAAGTCGCGGCCTTGCAAGGGCAGGTCGTTGATGGCTTTGTTCGAGAGCACTCCATTTAGAACCGCATTGTTCGTTTCCGTCAGCGGCAGTTCTTCATTCACATCGATGGATTGGGTGATAGCGCCCGGCTTGAGCCGGAAGTCGATCTTCAAGTCATTGCCGACTTCCACTTGAATGCGCTCGCGGACGATCTTTTCGAAGCCAGTGAATTCGACGGTGATGGAGTAGAGGCCGGGTTCGATACCGGGCGCGACGTAATCGCCTGCGCCATTGGTCTCGAGAACGCGGGTTACTCCCGAGGCAGTATTCTGGATCGTCACCTTCGCGTTCACGATCGCGGCGCCGCTCGAATCGGTAACTTGGCCGGCGATACGTCCTTGCGCAGTTTGCGCCGGAGTTCCGGGCGCCAGAAACGCGGCAGAGATGGAAAGAATCAGCGTGAAGAACGCGAGGCGGAGCTTCATAAACCCTCCTAAGAACTGCTGCTTGCCCGGGGACTCGCGCAATTGGCGCGAGAAGTTGGAGCCGGGCGAAAACCCGTACGTCGAGATCGATTATCGAAACGGGATCGGGATAATCGCTGTGGCGCGCGATTTATAAGCCGGATTCGAGAGTTCCGACGCTGACCAGCGCGTCCACTTGTTCCAGTGGCGCGACGAATACCAAATTCACGGACATAAGCCTCCCTGCCACCCCAGGCAGGTACGATGGAGCGGAGTATGGAGAGGCGCGGAGCACGTGTCAAGCGCCAAGCTAAATCGATTCATAATTTGCAAACGGAAACCTTGCAAGTGGCCTTGACCGCCGCACGAAAAAAAGCTATCAACCTGTGCCCTTGATGAAGAGGAGTGGAAATGGAAATCGCGGCGCGGAAACAATCGTGGCTCGTCTTGCTTTTGTTGGTGGCTTCTCTGGCGCCATCAGCACAGGCGAAATGGCGTTATTTCCGAACGGGCCACGCCGACGACAGCCACGCTGCGCCTCGCGCCGGCTTTGCATTGATGGGCGGCGGATCGAAGCAGGACGCCGCGTTCCGGTTTCTCTGTGAGCGCGCGAACGGCGGCGATTTTCTGATTCTACGAGCCAACTCCGATGCCGCAACCGCGAAGGAACTCAATTCCAAAGTCCGCGGGCTCTGCTCGCTCAATTCCACGGCGACGATCATCTTCAACGATCGCGAAGATTCCGACGATCCGCGAGTAGTGCAGATCATCGATCAAGCGGAATCCATCTTCATCGCCGGCGGCGATCAATCCAATTATCTTCGATTCTGGCAGGACACTCCCGTGCAAGATGCCCTCAATCGCCATATCGCAGCCGGCAAGCCGATCGGCGGCTCGAGTGCGGGCCTCGCCATTCTCGGAGAATTTTCCTTCGCGTCGATCATCGACACCATTCAATCGCCCGAGGCTCTTGCCGATCCTTACGGCAATAAGGTCACGCTCTCGCGCGATTTTCTGCGCATTTCGCTGCTGCAGGGGACGATTACGGACACTCATTTCGTCAAGCGCGATCGCTTGGGACGCCTCCTCGTTTTCATGGGGCGCATTCTAGAAGATGGCTGGGCGCAAAAGGTGCGGGCTATAGCTGTAGAGGAAGACGCCTCAGTTCTGCTCGAGCCCGATGGCTCGGCGACCGTCGTCGGCGCAGGCCCGGCATATTTCTTAGAAGCCGCGAATGCGCCCACAGTCTGCAAGCGGAAGACGCCGCTGACGACGGGTCCCATCGCGGTGCATCGCGCGCCAACCGGCACCCAGTTCAACGTGCAGACGTGGACCGGCACGGGCGGCGATGATTACACGCTTTCGGTCGACGCGGGCCGAGTCGTAGTTTCCGGCTCGGCCCACGCCGTTTACTGAAGGCTAGAAGCAATCCGCTGGATCAACTTCAGTGCGGGTGTTCTTCTGGTTTAGGTTCACTCTTCGGCTTCGGTTGTGGCGCCGGCTTGCTTTCCGTGTGTCCGCTCGGGCGAGCAGCAGGCGCGGGCTTGCTTTCGGTATGTCCGCTCGGACGAGGCGCGGGAGCCGGCTTGCTCTCGTGCGACGGTGCCGGGCGTTCATTGCTCGGCGCAGGCTTGGGCTCCGCTCTCGGCGCAGGAGCGGGCTTGCTCTCATGCGACGGTGCCGGACGCGCGTTGTTTGGACGTTCGCTACTCGGCGCGGGTTTATGCTCCGCCTTCGGCGCAGGAGCGGGCTTGCTCTCATGCGACGGTGCCGGCCGCTCGTTGCTTGGACGTTCACTACTCGGCGCGGGTTTGTGCTCGGCCTTCGGCGCCGGAGCTGGCTTGCTCTCGTGCGACGGCGCCGGCCGCGCGTTGTTTGGACGTTCGTTACTCGGCGCAGGCTTGCGCTCCCCTCCGCCCCGGGCCGGGACCACGCCTTCTCCCTTGAACTCGCCGGGCTTCGCCGTCGCGGCCACCGCCGGACGTCCGTGATTCACGGAAGCCCGCAGATCGCGATCCGCGCTGGCGGCGTGCTGGTGCTCGCTTTGCAGAGATGTCGCTGGGCGGTGTTGTTCATGAGCGTAAGTTTCTTGTTCGTGTGACGGCCGCGCCTGAATTCCTCCACGGCCGCCGTTGAAACTGACGTGTGTATTGTTCCTCACAACCACATTCCTCTCGAACGTGTTGTGAATGATGGTGACGTTCACGTTCGTGACGCGGCTGTTGTAAAAGAATTCCCGGCCGCGCCACTCGCCGCCTGCAAATCCGACGCCGTCATATCCGAATCCATAAACGACGCCGCCGTAGAAGCCCACGTGAGGTCCCCAATATCCTTCGTGCCAGAGATAGACGCCATCGCCCCAACCCCAATAGCCGGGCGTCCACAGAAATCCAACTTCGGGTGCCTCAACCCACGTCCCCGGCACCCAGTAATAACCATCCTCACCCCAGGCCCAATAGCCGGGCGTCCAGATATATCCCGGAGCCGGGCACACGGGCTGCACGTAAACCGGCAGCACCGGTGGAGCAATTGTGATCGATACGGCGACCTGAGCAGGAAGCGCTGACGGCATTGCCAGTATCAATGCCGCAAGCACGAGCAAACCAACGAAGCGTGCTGTACGCATTTTTTCACCTCACAAGAAAAATTAGAAACTATGAGAACGAACAAAAACCTTCACCTAAGTATGCATCCAATCAGCGTCTTGTGGAAATACCGTGATTACCTGAGGAAGGCCGCCCGCGGAATGGAAAGTTCTAATCCGACTGCGCGATACGATTCAATACGCATCATTGTCTGAGCAAATGAAATTCAAGATCCGTGCTAGAAGCCGCTGCGTCGAGACTGCTGCGCATTCGGCCGCAACTCCGGCAGCCCACAGGATTGCGAATTGAGCGAGGCGATCCACTCGCGGATGAGCGCGACGCCTTCCTCATGCACCACAGCGCGCCCAATCTGCGGCATCATCGCCTTCGGCGCGATGGATTCCATGCGGTAGAGAAGTATTGATTCGTCCGGATGTCCCGGAACGAGATCGAATTGCAGTTCGCCCATCACGCCCGCCGAATTTGGCCGCTTGCAAATGCCCGAGTGCGAAAGATCGAAATGCGTCGAGCGAAAATCAACGCCCGTGTAACCCGCGGTGCCGCCCGGCTGATGGCAATGCGCGCAATTATTGTCGAGGTAGGCCTTCGCGCGGTCGGCAAGCGTTCCGTCCGACGCGTCATTCCACTTCGGCGCCCGCGGAATTGAATCAAGCGCAGGCGCGCCGCGCAAATATCCGACCTTGGTCAGACGCACGATCTGATTCTCAGCGCCGTCCTCATACGCATAAGTCTTGTTCAGATTTCGCGCCTTCGATCCGATCGGCAGCAGCACTTTATTATTGTCGTGGCACTCGTGACATTCATTCGTATTCGGAATCTGATAAGTGAAATCGCGGCGCTTCCCAGCCGCGTCGCTCCAATGAATTTCGACGGGATCGGGGACCAATCGCAGAAACGCCTCGTCTTCTTCCTTGTTCCAAATGTAAGGCAGCGGCACCCAGCCGGAATTGGTGTGCACCAACAGCCGCGTCTCGATCAACCGCTCGTCGCCGCGCCGTCCTTCCGCAGGAAACGCAAAAGTCTTTGCGAAAATCGTGCCCACAGGAAATTCGAAAGGCCCATCGTCGCGATATTCGGCCGAAGCGCCCGCCGGCATCCACACGTAACGATATTTGCTGGCGTAATCCGAAAACAGCGGCGTGTTCAGATCGTAAGGAACCACTCGCGCATTGGGCTTGAGGCCATCGCGCGTGCTCCTAAAAAGCCGCCACTCCGAAAGTTTCTTCGGATACGGCTCCGCAAGAATCGCGCGCACCTCTTTTTGCCGCGAGAAGCCGCACCCGCCCAACACACTCGCGACACACGCCGCCGCAATCAGCGCCGCCCCCGCGCGCCTACTTCGCATGAACGAATAGACCCGCATCATCAAGGAGTTCCAGCAGCTCCGCCGGGCTTAGCATTCACAGTCTGCGGAATCGAAACGGCATCCAGCGCCGGCAGCATGCAGCCGTATTTCTTCACGTCGCTCACCGGATGCTTCATGTTCCCGGCCGCGTCAAAATTCAGAAATGTCGCCGCGCCGTTATTCATCAGGCAAATCTGTCCCGGATTATCGCCCTTGCGCGCCCACTTCGGATCGACCACGCCATCATATTGAATATCCGGCAGCGACCCGCCCAGCGCCGCCGCCATCGCCTTGATCGTGTCCATACGCGAATCGGGCGATTTCCCGCCGCCGGAAATATCGTTGTCGTGAAAAAACACCTGCTGCGTGTAGGGATAAAATCGCGTGTCCCCCGGCTTAAAAACCGTCTGCGTAATCTGCGACTCCGCGGTTTTCTGCAAACTGTCCGGCGAAACGCCCGTGTTGTAGTTCATCAGAAAAACATTCACCGTGCCGTTGCCCTGAATTTTATTTCCGAAAGCCTCGACTTCCTTGATGGCCATCACGTAAATCCCAGTTCCCGTCGGCAAATCGTGAATCGGCCCCAGACTCTTCGGCGCAAAATTCGTCGTATTGTTGTCAATGATCTGATTGTTGAAGACGCGCACGTGCTTCCCATCCTGCCGCGGCAGATTCGGCAAATTGAAAACGCCCATCCCGCCGGTATTGTGCGTCGCCACGTTATCGTAAGCGTCCACATTCTCCGAATTCTCAATTTCGTAGCCGTCCACGTTGTATTCCGAGCGATTCCGCCGGATCACCACATTCTCCGACTGCCCCACATAAATCCCCGCGTCCGCGGCATCGCGCGCGATCGATTCCTCCACCAGCAAATTCTTGCACTCCACGGGATAAATTCCGTAAGGCCCGTTATTCTCATTCGGCCCGCGCGTCCATTCCGTCCGCACGCGCCGCACAGTAATGTTCGTCCCGCCCTGAATCGTCAACGCATCGCCCGCGGGATCTTCAATGGCGATATCTTCAATCGTGAAGTCGTTGGCCTTCACCAAAACTCCCTGCGCCCCTTCCTTCTGCCCCGCAAACGAAAGAATCGTCTTGTCCATCCCCTTCCCGCGCAAAGTAACTTTGTCCACAGTAAGCGAAAGCGTCCGGTCAAAATGAAATTTCCCCTCAGGCAGCTCAATCACGTCCCCCGCCTTCGCCCCAATCAGCTGTTCCTGCAGATGCCTCTGAATAGCCTCAGGCGATTGCCGGCACCCAGCCACAAGCAAACACGCGGTCAAGCAGCACACGAACATGAACCAGCGGACATTTCTCATGAACAACTCCTCCCAATTTTCGCGGTGTCACGCTGTAACGTAGTCCGGCAACAGAAGTTTGTCAACGCGGCCTCGCAGCAGCCTCTCCCCGTACCGCTGGCGTCCCCGCCGGCTCTTTTCGTCTTTGATCCGACCCCATGCCGTCCGCCGCTTTTCTCCAACCTCCAGCCTCCAACATCCAGAAAAGTCCTAAGGCCGTTCCAATTCGGACCCGCGCTTCACCGTTTATAGCCGTTCATCCACATTTCAGACGCCGTAATTCCGATCCGCCTTCCGGCTGACTGGCAATCGGACTGCAACGAGAAATTTGCATTTCGGCCCCTCAGAGCCCATCTGGCAGCGGTCCGGAACTAAGAATGCGCCGCTGGCACATCCGAACGAAGGTCCCCGTGCCTACTGGCGCGTAAACCGAGAGCGACCCTACGCGCGAAAATGTCAAGCGCAACTTTCAGGCGCTTCGCGGTAGCGTGCTAATTCCGCCTCCGTCGAGGGGGCCCCAGGATGTAGTATATCGACGATGCCCTCTATCAATTTCAAAGGCAAAGCGCTCGTACAGAACTTCCACCTTCTCGTGCCCTATCACGAGTTGAAGCCGGTGAAGTCCAAGAGCCTAACCTCCAAAGTCAGCTTGCACGACAATCTCGTGGTCCACGGGGACAATCTTCAAGCTCTTAAGTCGTTGCTGCCGTACTACCACGGCAAGGTGAAGTGCATCTACGTCGATCCGCCCTACAATACCGGCAACGAGGGTTGGGTTTATAACGACAACGTCAGCTCGCCTATGATTCAGGAGTGGCTCGGCAAGGTGGTGGACCGCGAAGACCTTACGCGTCACGACAAATGGCTCTGCATGATGATGCCACGCCTTCGGTTGCTGCGCGATCTGTTGAACGACGAAGGAATAATTGGAATTAGCATCGATGAAAATGAATTCAGCAACTTGATTACCCTTTGCGACGAGATCTTCGGAGAAAACAACCTCTTCGGTGTGATTGTTGTGCGGAACAATCCTCGTGGAAGACGTTTAGGAACTGAATTCGCTGTTGAGCATGAGTATCTTGTTGTGTATGCGCGTGCGCGCGAACGATTCACTGCGGGACGCTTGCCGCTTACCGACGAGCAACTGCAGGAGTACAGCGAGGTGGGCGCTGGCGGTAGGAGGTACCGACTCCTTGGGTTGCGTAAGCGCGGAGCCTTATCGCGGCGAGAGGACAGACCGAATTTGTACTACCCGCTTTATGCCCATCCTAAAACCGGCAAGGTGTATCTGGAGAATGATAAGAACCTCGTTAAAATCCTCCCTCGGCTTTCCGATGGAGCCGACGGAGTTTGGCGATGGAGCAAATCCAAGGTCCGGGACGAAAACGAAAAATTGATCGCCAAGGAGGTGCGTCGTCGCGGATCCGGCGACAAAGAGCTCGACATTTTTGAGTTGGACTATGCTGAAGATGAGGTCGGTGAAGTCGTTACGCGACTGTTTCCTTCAATATGGCAGGGATCGGAATTCAACAACGAAACGGGCCGCGACCAGATCAAAGAGTTATTTGACGGGAAGTCGGTGTTCGACAACCCCAAGCCAGTTGACTTGATAAAACACTTCTTGCTTTTGGGCGGCGGCCAGGACGGCATCGTTCTAGATCCAACCGCTGGGTCTGGAACAACGGCGCAGGCGGTCCTCGAGCTGAACAATTCGGATAGTGGTGCGCGGCGGTTTGTTCTCATTGAGCAAGAGGCTTATGCTGATAGCATTACAGCCGAGCGAGTCCGTCGCGTGATTAATACCCTGCCGAATGCGAATCCGAAGCTGGGTAGGTCGTTTTCAGTCGTTGAAGTCGGACATCCAATGCGGCTCGAGACACTCTTGAAGGCAGATAAGCTGCCATCGTTTGAGGATCTCGCAAGCTACATTTTTTATACCGCGACTGGCGAGGACTTCGAAGCCCAGAGAATCAATCGCAAGACGTACTTCATCGGTGAGAGTGCACAGTTTGACGTGTACCTGATGTACGAGCCCGACCTCGACTACCTGAAAAGCACTGCGCTCACGCTCGACATCGCACGACGGCTCCCGAAGGGAAGCGGAAAGAAACGGCTGGTATTCGCGCCAACGAAGTATCTAGACAGCATCCACCTGGACGAGTACCGCATCGAGTTCTGCCAATTACCGTTCGAAATCTACAAGGCAGTGAAGCGCACCGCATGAAGCTCAAGGAATATCAAGAACGGGCGTTGACGCAAGTCAAACGCTTCCTCGAACAGCTCGTCGTCTGGCGCGCAAAGGCGCGCGAGGGCGACGAATGGCTCTTCGATTTTGCCGAGAAGGCTTGGGAGAAAGCCGGAGTCGGCAGCATGTACGTGAAAAAGAAAGACGGGCTTCAACGTCCATTGCCGGTGTTCTGTCTAAAAATTCCTACCGGTGGGGGCAAGACGCTGTTGGCAGTGAAAACGATTGATTTGGTGCAAAGCATCTACACGCAGCAACAGTCGGGCTTAGTGGTGTGGATCGTACCGACACTGCAGATCTACCGGCAAACCCTACTGCGCTTGAAGGATCGCGATGATCCTTACCGGCAGCACCTGGACATTGTATCCGCGGGAAGGACTCTGATTTTAGAAAGGACGGACGCGTTCTCCCCGTAAGACGTGGAAGAGAATCTGACGGTGTTGTTGCTCATGCTTCCTGCTGCAGCGCGGGCCAACAAGGAAGCGCTTCGCATGTTCCGCGACAGCGATGCATTTCAGGCGTTTTTCCCGTCCGAAGAGGATAAAGACGGCCATGCCCAACTCCTGCAACGAGCCCCGAATCTGGAAACATTCAACAGGGTAGACCCATTCTGGGGAAAGCAGGTGAAAACGTCTCTAGGGAATACGATTCGCCTCCTCGAGCCGCTCATTATCCTGGACGAAGGCCATAAGGCTTATAGCGAATTGGCGCAGGACACTCTGCGCAATCTGAATCCAAGCATGATCGTCGAGCTTTCAGCGACGCCGCCCCGTGAATCGAACAAGCTTGTCGTAATCAGCGGCACCGAACTCCATCAGGAAGAGATGATTAAGCTCGATCTGCATGTTATCAACCGCTCCAGCACAAAGTGGCAGGACACGATGCGTGCGGCAATGGAGCGGCGAGATGACTTGGAAGAAAATGCGCGCACCTATGAAGCCAACACTAACGTAAATATTCGTCCCATCTGCCTGATTCAAGTAGAGCGCACGGGCAGGGAGCAGCGTGATGGCAAGCACATTCACTCCGAAGATGTGCGCGAGTATCTCATCGGGCAGGGCGTACCAAAGGACTGGATCGCAGTGAAATCCGCCGAACTCGACGAACTGAAAGAGTTCGAGGATATCGGTGGATTGTTGTCGCGAGACTGCCCTATTCGTTACATCATCACGAAACATGCGCTGCAGGAAGGCTGGGACTGTTCTTTCGCCTACGTGCTGGCGATATTGACGAACCCTCACTCAAAGAGGGCCCTGACGCAACTGGTCGGCCGCATCCTACGACAGCCTTACGCCCGCAAGACGCACGTACCGGCCTTGGACGAGAGCTACGTCTATTGTTTCCAGCGCACCGAACTGATGGAGGAAATCCGGGCGGGATTTAGCCGCGAGGGCTTGCAAGGAATGGAAGGCCGCATCATCACCGATACGAAAGACCTCGCAGCCGTCGAGACTCGCTGGATCGGACCGCGAGGTCCATTCAAATCGGCTGCGGCGCACATGGTGCTGCCAGCTTTTCTTATTCGCGACGGCAAGGATTGGCGGTTGGTCAGCTACGAGGGCGATATCTTGTCTCGCGTGCCTTGGCAGAAGGCAGATGTCACGCCGCTGTTCAATTTGGAGTTGAGCCTCGAGGAAAAGCGCGACATCGAAATACGAACCGGGCTCGAAGAAAAATTGACCGGCTTGCTACCTAAAACGCCGCAGGATCTCGGCGGCGGCCGCGAGTTAAAGCTTGACTACGCATATGCTGCGGCACACCTGCTGGAAACGGTCCCCAATCCGTGGGTTGGATACGATTTTGTGGAGCGAACCTTCACCGCCCTGCTAGCGAAGTGGAAAGGGAAAGAAAGACTTGTGGCGAGTAACCTCGTATTCATCTTGGAGGAGCTACGTAAGCGCCTCGAAGCCGAGCGCGACCGCTTGGCAGAAGAGGTATTTAACAGCTTGCTGGATGAAGACAAGATGCGCTTCATGGTGGTCCTGCATGACCTCGGGATGAACCGCCTGCCGAAGAAGATCGAGGTCCCGAAGTCCCTTGTGAGAGCCACCCGGCTCGATGGCAACCAATTCGAATTGAATCTGTTCGATCCCGTGCCTCTGGACTCCCTAAACTCGCTGGAACGCGAGGTTGCTACCTTCCTTGACGAGCAAAGCAAACTCTATTTCTGGTACCGGAATATTCCTCACCATGGGTATTTCGTCCAGGGCTGGCAGAAGTCGCGAATATATGCGGATTTTATTTTTACTACGCAGGGTACTGGGAACGGCAAGAAGGGTTACCGTAAGGTTTTCGTGCTCGAAACCAAGGGCAAACACCTCAA
>Ga0316363_10001634_pt1 | contig 18942 bp, 15 predicted proteins | sample Sb_taG_3_FD_200459 | JGI IMG/M metagenome (GOLD analysis project Ga0316363, IMG submission 200459) | Peat soil microbial communities from Weissenstadt, Germany - Sb_50d_a_PC metaG (v2) (version 2) | ecosystem: Environmental > Terrestrial > Soil > Wetlands > Peat | place: Germany: Weissenstadt...
CTTCTTTCGGCGGAGGGGATTCTGAAGGCATTTCGGCGGTTGTTGCAGCGTACTCCGGTGTACGGCGCATACAAGGCGCTTGGCCATTATCCCGATTACTGGTATTGGATACTGCGCGGGCGGCCGCCGCGATCTCCGCATCTGTTGAAGCAGAAAGTCGTGCGCGAATACGGAGAGAAATTCGGGCTGAAGACTCTGGTCGAGACCGGAACTTACTACGGCGAGATGGTGGCTGCGATGAAGAGCCGTTTCGACCGCGTCTATTCCATCGAATTTGTGCCGGCGCTGGCGGCGCGGGCCACACGCAAATTCGCACGCGACGAGCACGTTCGAATTTTCTGTGGAGACAGCCGCGTGGTCATGCCCGAGGTGCTTGCATTACTGACGGGCCCGGCGCTGTTCTGGCTGGACGCCGGTTACTACGGCTGGGTGGGGATGCGGACGGATGACCAGCGCCTTGCGACGGAACTGGAGATGATTCTGAGCCACCCGTACCCGCACCTCATCCTGCTCGACGACGCGCGCGGACTGACGGGCCGGGATGGGATTCCTTCGGTCGGCGACGTGAAGGCTTATGTGGAGTCGAAGTTTCCGCAGCGGTCGGTGGCAGTGGAGTTCGATATCATGCGCATCACGCTGCCTGGATAGTGGTGGCGACGGAGATGCGGCAAGCCGCGTCTCTACGTTGATCCTTTTGAGCGCGCAAGTTCCCATGCCTTCGCATATTTCCACGATACGTAGACGGCGTGGTAGAGGTGCAAGAGCAGGCCTTCGCGGCCGTCGAGGAATCCTAGCCGAAAAAAATAATTGTAGATGAACGTTGCGAGCGGGCGCAGGACGATGTTGAACAGGCTGAAGCCGCGGCGGCCTTTGGCGACTGCCATCTCGGCGCCGAGGGAGGAGTAGCGGTTCATGTGGTCGATGTAATCAGCGAGCGTGGGGTAGGAGTGGTGGAGGAGCGCACCAGTTTTCACAACCGCAGTGCGGCGATTGGTGTGGGCGTCTTCGTGTACGGTGCGACTCTCGTCGAAACGAGTGCCACCTCGCGCAAAGAGGCGGAGCTTGCGATCAGGATAAAAGCCTCCGTGCTCAATCAATCGGCCCAGGAAATAATTCTTTCTGGTGATCCAGAACGCCAAGGGCAACGAGCCGACATCGCACCGGAGGTCTTCGAATCTAGTGGTGAACGCTGAGGCAAGGGCCCACTCAAAGGGACCGTAGTCATCGTCGGTAGCTGCGCGCTGGATGTGCGCGGCTAAGTCCGCGCTGACTTCTTCATCCGCATCCAAACTCAGAATCCAATTGCCCTCCGCCTTGTCGATGGCTGAATTCTTCTGCGCGGCGTAGCCTTTCCATTCTTCGATGAAGACTTTCGCGCCGAAGGACTTTGCGATCTCGACGGTGCGGTCGGCGGAGCCCGAGTCGACGACGATGATCTCGCCTTTGCCGTCGGCAACCAGCGGCTGGACGCTGGCGAGCGTGCGCCCGATGTTGGTCTCTTCGTTGTGCGTGATGATTACGACAGAGAGGATCACGCGGGGCTCCTGCTGATGCGAGCTAAGGGCCTGCCGAGCTGCTCCACCCCGTCAAGCCAACACCGGGCTTGACGGGGGCCCCGGTTCGCTCGGCTTGGACGGGCGAGGGCGCCCGTCCCCACGCGAGCATTGCCCACACTACCATTGCCGCTGACCGAGAGCTTCACGGAGAGAGAATACGCGAGAGGCGGCCAAGCGCAAAAGGGAAACGCCGGGCGGGAACGCCCGGCGCTCCATCGTAGAATTTCTCGCTAATGTTGAGGGTTCGCCGGGGTTAGCTGGCCGGCTGGCCGCTCCGCCACGTGCGGAATATTCGGCGTGTGGGTAACCTGGCCCCGCTCCGCGTCGGCGACCAAGATACCGGCGTGATCGAGCAGGAGACCGATGGCGCGATCCAGTTCGACTTCCGACTTTTCGTACGCCGCCTTGGCGGACACAAGCGTGACTTCGGCCTGGGTCATGGCCGCCTGGTTCTGCAACACCAGGGTTGAGGTGGATGCGCCGAGCGCGTACTTCTTCTGTTCGGCGTCGAGAGACTGGCGCGCCAAATCCACGGCGGCCTGGGCGGATGCGACGCTGGCGCGATTCTGCTGCACACCAAACTGCGCGCTGCGCACCTCGATGCGCACCTGGTTCTCGATCTGCTGGATGCGCAACTGGGCTTGCCGGTATTCGAATTCCGAGCGCACCTGGGTTGCCTGCGCGGCTCGGTTGCGGATGGGGATGTTGAGACTTACGCCTAGCCCTTTATCTGGCGCAGTGGAATTGATCAGCTGGTTCAAGGTTGCAGCGTAAGAAACGGAAGGTGGGGCCACGAAAGGGGGGGGATTGGGAACGGGATTGCAGAATGCAGGTTCTTGAGCGCATACGTAATTAGGATTCGAACTGCCGCCCAGGCCAGCGCCGCCGTAGTAGGCAAACAGGTCCAGCGAGGGCAACAGAGCGCTGCGGATTGCTTTATTGCTGATGTCGGTATTGGAAAGGTTGATACGCGCTTCCGCCAGTTCAGGACGATGACCAAGTGCGTCATTCACGAGATCCTGGGTGGGGACGACCGCTTCATGCTCCGACAGCTCCATGGTTGAAGTGGGAATCACTTCGGCATCGGCCAGTGCCGGGTCGACGAGCGTGCGGCTAAGCGCATTTTTCATGAGGAGTTGCTGTAACTCAAGATTGGTGAGTGCCACGGTCAGGGTTTGCTGATTACTTGCCACCGTGCTCTGCGCTCGGACCACCTCGATCGGCGCTAGGGTCCCGATTTCCACCTGCTTTTGGTTGTCAGAGAGGGTCTTCTGAGCGAAAGCCAGTTGCTCCTTCTGGACCCTGACGTTCTCGTAGGCGTACACCAAGTCCCAGTACATGTTTTCGATCTGGTCGACGGTGGAGGTGATTTGCAGGCGGAAGGCGACATCTGAGATCTCACGATTGTTCTTTGCGATCCGGATGAAGCGAGTGTTGGGGGCGAATCCGAAGCCCTGCAGCAGGTGCTGCGTCAACTTGAACTGGAAATTGGAACTTAGGGACGGAGTGAAGGCATTGAACTCATTATTGGAAGTTATCCGGGTATTGTTGAAGCCTACCGTCATATTCGTGCCCCACTGGAATCCCTGGGTATAGGCAAAATTGCCCGTGGTGGTGTTCTGGCTGCTGCCGCAAAAAGGGGTGGTGCAATTGATCTCCTGGCGGTCGAACTGGAGCGTGCCGGTGAGGATGGGATCGAAGCTGGTGAGGAGCGGGCCGCTGCCCAGAGTTGATCCGACCAGGCCGCCCGCGCCAGCGCCGGCGCCACCGGCCGCGACCGAGGTTCCGCCCTGGCCCGAGCCAACTTGTGTGCCGAGCCCGCCTACGCCGCCGCCGGGCGTGTTCTGCACGACACCGCTGTTCACACCGAGAATGCTGGAGCCAGCTTTGGCGCGCCAGACGTCGGTATCGGCTATGTTCAGATTGTAGCGGGCGATCGCGATATCGAGATTGTTTTCGAGCGCCAGCGCGATGGCGTCGTTCATCGAGATGTAAAGTTTGCCGTCGCGCATGAGTTGGTCGATTCGCGGCGTATTGGCCAGGTTCGGCTGTGCGACGTGGCGCGCAGTGTAGGGACTAATCGGATCGGGGAAATACGACCGCGGTTTCGCGTACTCCTGCACATCAAACGGCTGCGACGATGACGGCACCGCCTTTTGGGCCGGCATCCGCGCCGACGGCGCACTGGGCACGGACGAGGCATCTTGCGCCCACCCGGCAGGTACCATGATTACAGCAAGGAGGACGGCGGCAAGGGAAAGGGCTGCGGCGGCCTGCTGAAACGCAGTCAACACTGTAGAAGGTTGCATTCGCATCATCTCCATTGATCACACTTAAGCGATCAGGCTTCGAGCAGAACGGACGTAGTGGTCCGCACTTTTGCTAGCACTCTGCTAATACGTAGAACCAAAGGCAAGAGTTCCTTGCAATCTTTTCCTAACCCTTGAGAAAGGCAATCTTTATGCATTGATCGTAAGTGAAATAGTATAGCTGACGAGCCGCTGCAATCTTGGACACGGCGGCGGGAAAACTTTTTAGATGCGAACGATGATGCTACAGCAGCTTAGGACTCGAAAAAGAAAGTGCGCAATCTCAGACTGATGCTTTCTTATGACGGCGCCGAGTTCGCCGGCTGGCAGGTGCAGCCCGGCCGGATGACGGTGCAAGGCGCGCTGGCCTCAGCCATTGGACGGTTGAGCGGGGAAAATGTACTGCCCCAAGGTTCCGGCCGGACCGATGCGGGCGTGCACGCACTGGCCCAGGTGGCGAGTTTTCGGACCGGGTCGGCAATTCCAGCCGAAAACTGGATGCGGGCGCTGAACGACATTCTGCCGGCTTCGATCCGGGTGCTGGAGGTGAGCGAGGCCGCGCCCGAGTTTCACGCGCGCCAGTCGGCGCGCGCCAAGACTTATCGCTATCGCATTCACCGCGGAGCGATCTGTCCACCGTTTCTGGCGCGGTATGTGTGGCATTACCCTTATCCGCTGGAGGAATCGGCGATGGTGGCAGCCGCTGGCGTGGTTGTGGGTGAGCACGATTTTACTTCGTTCGCGGCGGTGGATCCGGAGCGAGTGGAACGGATGGCTGCCGGGGAAGATGTTCGGACGAGCAACATTCGGACCACTAACGTACGGACGATTTTCTCTTCCAGTTGGTCGCGCGAAGGCGAAGAATTGATCTACACGGTTCGCGGCAGCGGATTTCTTCATCACATGGTGCGGAACCTGGTCGGAACATTCCTGCTGATGGGGAAGGGAAAGGTGAGCCGGGAAGATTTGCGCCGCATCCTCGACGCTCGGGAGCGCACGGCGGCCGGGGCGACCGCGCCCGCCAGCGGGCTGTATCTGGTCGAGGTGGAATACTGAGGCGAAGTGTCGGGGCGAAAGCCCGCTCTTCGATTTCCAAGATTTTGCCATCCCGAACGAAGTGAGGGATCTGCAGTCCGCCGCAAGATACAGATCCCTCGCTTCGCTCGGGATGACAATTCATAAACAAGAACAGCCTCTGGCGCGCCCGTTCCGTCCCGAGTAAACTTCTTCGCAGATGGCCACCGAAGTCGAATTCGCCGTTTCCCGCATCGCTTCCGTGAACCCGGCGACGGGTGAAGTTCTGGGCGAACTGGACAGTGCCGGTCCGACCGAAGTGCGCGCGGCGGTAGCTCGCGCGCGCACGGCACAGCCGGACTGGAACGCCTGGGGCATCCGCAATCGCATCCGGATGGTGCGCCGCTTCCAGCAGATTCTTCTCGCGCATAAGACCGACATCGCGCGGCGCATCACGCAGGAAGCAGGCAAGCCCGTGGTCGAAGCGCTCGTCACCGAGGTTTTGGTCGTGCTCGACGCGGCGCGATTCCTGATCGACAACGCCTTCGCGATTCTGCGCGAAGAAAAGCTGCCGCACGGAAATCTTGCGGTCAAAACCAAGTCAGGGCGCATTCTGCACGAGCCGTATGGCGTGGTGGGGATTATCTCCCCATGGAATTATCCTTTCTCAATTCCGTCGACTGAGGCCCTGGCGGCCCTGGTTGCGGGAAATGCCGTCGTGCTCAAGCCCTCGGAGTTGACGCCGCTGATTGCGCTCGAACTCCAGGCGCTGCTGCGCGAGGCCGGTGTTCCCGACGACGTTTTCCAGGTTCTTCCGGGCGAAGGCGCGACCGGGGCGGCGCTGGTCGGAAGCGAAATCGACAAACTGGTCTTCACGGGAAGCGTCGCGACGGGCCGGCGAATCGCGCAGATCGCCGCCGAACGCCTGCTTCCGGTGGTGCTGGAACTGGGTGGCAAGGACGCCATGCTGGTGCTCGAAGACGCCGATGTCGATGTGGCCTCGAGCGGCGCCGTCTGGGGAGCTTTCGTGAATGCGGGGCAGACCTGCTTGTCGGTCGAACGCTGCTACGTGCATCAGAGTTTGTATCCGGCCTTCCTCGAGGCTTGCTGCGCGAAGGCGCGCAAGCTGCGCGTCGGCAATGGCATGGATCCGGCTACTGAAATCGGCCCCATGATCCACGAGCGGCAAGTGCGTGTGGTGGAGTCGCAGGTAGAGGATGCGAGGCAGCGCGGCGCCCGCATGCTGGCCGGAGGCACGCGGCTGCGCGAGCTCGGCCCAACGTTCTTTGCGCCGACAGTGCTGGCGGACGTGGATCACGACATGCGCGTAATGCAGGAGGAGACCTTCGGCCCGGTGCTGCCGATTGCGCCTTTCGCCGACGATGCCGAGGCCGTGCGCCTGGCCAACGATTCCGATTACGGACTGGCCGCCAGCGTTTGGACTCGCGATCGCGCCCGCGGCGAGCGACTGGCTCGCCAGATCGATGCGGGCACGGTGATGGTGAACGACGCTGTGTCGTGTTTCAGCATCAGCGAAGCTCCACACGGCGGCGTAAAGTCGAGTGGCTTGGGGCGCACGCATGGACGCTGGGGATTGGAAGAAATGGTACGCGTGAAGTACGTCGACTCAGACTTGCTGCCGCGCATGAAAAAAATCTGGTGGTTCGGTTATGGTGGTGGATTCACGGGCGAGATGGAAAGTTTCCTCGACCTGCTGTACGCCCGCCCGCTGTGGGAAAAGCTCAAAGCCGGCGTGCGCTGCGCCGGAGCGCTGTGGCGGAGAAAACTGTAGGCTGAAGTTGTGCTATCCCTTAAGAGTTTTGTCATCCCGAGCGAAGCGAGGGATCTGCATTTTGCGGCCAACTGCAGATCCCTCGCTTCGCTCGGGATGACAATGATGTAAAAGTAAATCGAGATGACAAGAAAGTAGAGCAATCATGACCGACTCCCGCGCGTTCTTGCGCCACATCCTCGCTACCATCGCCTATCGCGGAGCGAAAGCCATTCGCAATCCTGGACCGAGCTTTGCCGACTATCGCCCGGCCGAAACTGCGCGCACGCCGGCGAAAATTCTCGCGCACATCGGCGACCTGATGGAATGGGGCCTCGCCATGTCCGAGGGCCGCCGCGAATGGCACGATTCCGTTCCGCTCGCGTGGGAAAAAGAGTGCGAGCGCTTCTTCACCGCCTTGAAGAAGTTTGACGATTACGTGGCGTCGGAAAAACCGCTCGGAGTCTCCGCCGAAAAATTGTTTCAGAGCGCGCTCGCCGACGCGCTCACCCACATCGGCCAGATCGCGATGCTGCGGCGGATGGCCGGTGTCCCGATCAAGGGCGAAAACTATTACGTAGCCGAAATCACCACCGGACACGTCGGCGCGGATCAAGCGGCCCCGCGCAAGGAATTTGACTAGGTGCAATCTAAATGACGCTGCTTTGGTTCAGGGTTCGATAGGTTTAACGGCCCGGCTGCGTGATGTCAGTTGCTGGCCAGGGCGGTCTCTCTCGGGAGCAGATGCTCCACATTCAAGCCTAGACCCTCGGCAACGCCGCGACCGTACGCCGGGTCCGCTTTCAGGAACTGCTCAATCTGCCTTTCCTGAATGGCTTTCGGCACCGGCTTCATGCTCCCGACGATATTGCTGATCAATCGCTTCTGCGCATCCGGCTTCATCAGGCGGAAGAGGTTTCCAGCCTGCGTGTAGTCGTCATTGCCCAGGTGATGATCGAAACGATCGACGGATCCCGTGACCAGCGTGGCTGCGTTCCATCGCCAAGGGCGAGTAGCAAAGCGCGTCGCCCTTGGTCTGAGGGCCGTGACTGAGTAAAATAGCGGGAAAGCGGCCTTGGCAAAGGCGCACAGGAGACTCAATGGCTTCCGGCGAAACGGCAACCGCGGTTACGGGCATGATTCCGCACCTTCCTAACCACAAAGTCAAGATCAAGAAGACGGGCCAGCGTGCCTGCAACGAGAAGAACGACAAGGGCAAGTTCTGCGGCGGACATCTGAAGCGCTGGTTTTACACTGTCGACGTGGTCGAACAGGAGTGCGGCTGCGTGGAGAAAGCCTGGGGGCCGGACGCCGAAGTGTATCGCTGCGAAAATTGTCAGACGCTCTACCTGCCCAGTCCCAAAGATCCGCGTGGGGTGAACGTCGCGGGGAGAGGCCAGCTTTCGGTGTTCGGGCTCACGGTTCCTCCCAAGGAAGAGAAAAAGGCGTAGCGTCAGTTTTGGAGCTTGGTGGGGTGTGATAGCCGGAGGGGTGCCGGCGTTGCGTGTGAACATTTCTGAGCTCATCTACGACTGGAATGCTCTGTATCCGAAGTCGCTGCATCTGGCGGGACCGGTGCGCCTGACCGATGAAACGCTGCGCGACGGCCTGCAATCGCCTTCCGTCCGCGACCCTTCCATCGAACAGAAAATCGAAATCCTGCACCTGATGGAATCGCTCGGCATTAACTCGCTCGACCTCGGACTTCCCGGAGCGGGTCCACGCGCGGTCGAGCACGTGACGGCGCTGGCGCGCGAAATCGTCGCCCACAAAATGAAGATCACGGCGAATTGCGCCGCGCGCACCCACGTGAACGACATTCGCCCCATCGCCGAGATTGTCCAGAAAACCGGCCTCCCCATCGAGGTGGCTGCGTTTCTTGGAACCAGCCCCATCCGGCGCTACACCGAGGGCTGGAGTGGTGACTTCCTTCTTCAAACCACCGAAAAGGCCGTCCAATACGCGGTCTCGCTTGGCCTCGAAGTCATGTACGTCACCGAAGACACCACGCGCTGCGATCCGGAAACGGTGAAGCAGCTCAACTCGGCGGCCATCAACTGCGGCGCGCACGCTCTGGTGCTCTGCGATACCGCTGGACACGCTACACCCATGGGCACGCTCGCGCTGGTCAAGTTCGTGCTTGAACAAGTGGTCAAGCCTTGCGGTGAAAAAATTCGCGTCGACTGGCACGGACACTGCGACCGGGGGTTAGCAACCGCCAACGCCATGGCGGCTTTGGTGGCGGGCGCGGATTGCGTGCATGCGACCGCGCTCGGCATTGGAGAGCGCGTCGGCAACACGCAGATGGACCAGATGCTGGTCAACCTGAAGCTCATGGGCATTGCGCCGTGGGATGGGCAGGATCTGACCAAACTCAAGCGCTACTGCGAGGCCGTATCCGCCGCCACCGGCGTTCCCATTCCGGCGAACTATCCGGTGGTTGGAGAGGACGCGTTCCGCACCGCCACCGGCGTTCACGCCGCTGCCGTCATCAAAGCGTATAAGAAAAAGGATATTGAACTGGCGAACGCCGTCTATTCTGGAGTGCCCTCGCACTACTTCGGCCTGGAACAGATCATCGACATCGGCCCGATGAGCGGGAAATCAAATGTTCTTTTCTGGCTGGAGCGCCGCGGCCTTGCGGTGAACGATGAGGTAGTCGAGCGCGTCTTCAAGTGCGCCAAGTCGAGCGACCACACCCTCAGCGAAGGTGAAATCCTGGAGTGCGTGCAAGCCGCGCGTTGACACTGGATTCACCGTCCTGTAGTGTCCGCCAGCAATGGGCTATTCACCGCAGAATCGTTCCCGAGCTGATCGTGCGCGAGTCGACACCGCGCGGCACTTAATCCGCCACTACTGCCTCTTTCCGCGCGCGGTTCAGCACCGCCAGGCCCTTTTCCAGATCGGCGATCAAGTCCTCGACGTGCTCCAGGCCCACGGACAGGCGGATCATCTGCTCGGTCACGCCCATCTTTTTCCGCAGGTCCGGAGCGATCATCGTGTGCGAGGTCAGCACCGGAATGGTCACCAGCGAATCCACTCCGCCGAGGCTCGGCGCCAGGGTAAATAGATTCAGCGCCTCGGCTACGCGGCACGCGTCGGAGCCGCTGCCTTCCACCTCGAAGCTCAGGACGCCGCCCGCGCCCGCCATTTGCTTCTTCGCGATGGCGTGGTCCGGATGCTCCTTCAGCAGCGGATAGTGCACCCGCGTGACCTTGGGATGCCGGCTCAGGAACTCGGCAATCCGGAGCGCGCTTGCGTTCTGGCGCTCGACCCTTACGGCCAGCGTCCTGATCCCCCTCAGCAGCAGAAAGGCCGCGTGCGGATCCATGCAGCAGCCGAGCGTGGTGCGCGTGTGATGGATTTGGTCGATCAAATCGCGTCTTCCGGTTGCGATGCCAGAAATCAGGTCGGAATGTCCGCCAAAATATTTCGTTCCCGAATGCAGCACCAGGTCGATGCCCCACTCCGCCGGACGGCAATTGATCGGCGTGGAGAAAGTCGAATCAATGGTCGAGATCAGGCCGTGCTTGCGCGCCAGCGCCGCAATCTTTTCCAGATCGACGACCCGCACGTTTGGATTCGTCGGCGATTCGATGTGCAGGATCCTGGTGTTGGGCCGGATGGCGCGCTCGTGCTGTTCCATGTCGTTGGTATCGACGAACGTGGTTTCGATCCCCAGTTTCGGCAGCCACTGCGAAAGGAACTTGATCACGCCGCCGTAGATATCGCGCTGCGCCACGATATGGTCGCCCGCCTTCACCAGCGTCAGAATCGAAGTGGTGATCGCGGCCATGCCCGAAGAGAACAGTAGCGCCGCATCCGTGCCTTCCAGTTCGGCGATGGCATTCTCGGCGACCGTATGCGTGGGATTGCCGTAGCGCGTGTAGAAGCTGTCGGTAGGAATGGCGCGCACCTGCTCCTGCAGGTCTGTGACCTCGAAGGTCGAAGTCTGATAGATCGGCGTGGAGAGCGGACCGTTCTTTTTGGCGAGGCTGGTGCCGCCGCGTACCGCCTCGGTTTCCCGACGGAACTGATGCTTTTTCATATGAGAGCCCCCGCTCATAAACCTGGAATCTCTTAAGATTACCCGCGCCATCCAGCCGCGGCAAGGCGCAAGACACTAAGGAAAATGTCCTGCGACACGCAGGGTGGCGTTTGTTATATCTTTTATTTGGCCACTCCTATGAAAAAGAAAATGACTGCCCGAAAAACATCCCGCGCCAGAAAAGCGACGAGCGCCGCGCGCCCAGCGAGTGAAGTCGCCCTCAAAGGCACTGTCCTGAGAAGCAAGCCACTCCAGGCCGAGCTGCGCCACATCCCATGGAGTTCCGTCGAAGTCGAAGTTCTGAACCCCTTGCTGGGCCGCCACTTCGTTGTCGGGCAGAACGTCATGCTCGCTCGCGTCCTGCTCAAGAGAGGATGCATCGTGCCCGAGCACAGCCACCCCAACGAGCAGATCACCTACATTCTGGAAGGCGCGCTGAAATTCTGGATCGACGGCAAAGAGATTGTGGTGAATGCGGGCGAGGTCCTGACCATTCCGCCCAACATGCCGCACCGGGCCGAGGCGCTCGCCGATACCGTCGATCTCGACATCTTTAATCCGCCCCGCGCCGACTGGATGAACAAAACGGACGCCTATTTGCGTTGAGAAAAAACCTGACCGCATTGTGCTCAGAGATCGCAGAGGAATTCGAAAAGCAAGAAAAGAAGAAAAATCTCTGCCTACTCTGCGATCTCTACGGTCAGCCCGTATGATGTATTTATCTTTCTGCGCCGGTCTGGTGATAAGGCAAAGTGTCGATCGCTCAAAATACGGAAACCACTGCGAAACTCCGCTGCATCGCTTGCGGCGCCACCCCTGATTCCGCCGGCCAGGACTTCCGCTGCGCTGCTTGCGGCGATTTGCTGGAGTTCTTTTTCCCCGGATGGACCCCCGACTCACCGGTTTTCGAACCGGCGGCGCTGAAGGCTCTCTGGCTCAAGCGCCGCACCTCGCGCGATGACCTCGACCAAAGCGGAGTCTGGCGCTTCCGCGAACTGCTTCCGCACATTCCCGAAGAGCATGCCATCACCCTGCGCGAAGGAAACACGCCGCTGTACCGCCTGCCACGGTGTGCGCGCGCGGCCGGCGTCGAGAATCTTCACGCCAAGCACCAGGGCATGAACCCGACCGCATCGTTCAAAGACACGGGCATGACGTTTGCTGCCTCGTCCGCGCACCAGGGCGGATTTGGCTGGGTTGCCTGCGCCTCTACCGGCAACACTTCAGCCTCCATGGCCGCCTATGCCGCGCGCGGCAACATGCACAGCCTGGTGCTGATTCCGGAAGGCAAAATTTCCTGGGGCAAGCTCTCGCAAGCGCTCGACTACGGAGCCCTCACCTGCCAACTCCGCACCGATTTTGACGGCTGCGTGCGCATCCTCAACGACCTCGTTCGCCAGAAGCCGGTCTGCCTGCTGAATTCGGTGAATCCATATCGCATCGAGGGTCAGAAAACTGCCGCTATCGAACTTCTCGAGCAACTCGCGTGGGAGCCGCCGGACCACATCGTCGTCCCGGGAGGCAATCTGGGAAACAGTTCCGCGATCGGCAAGGCGCTTCTCGAAATGCGTGAGCTCAAACTGATTTCGCGCCTGCCGAAGCTTTCCATCATCCAGGCGCAGGGCGCGAATCCGTTCTACCGCAGCGTGCGCGAGTTCGGCGGGAAGACGCTCGAACCCATGACTGCCGACACGCTCGCGACCGCCATTCGCATCGGCAGTCCCGCTTCGTGGAAGAAAGCGCTGCGCGTGCTCCAGGCGACCGGCGGTGAGGTCGAACAGGTCACGGAAGTCGAAATCGCGGTTGCCAAAGCCGAAATCGGCGCCGATGGCATCGGTTGCGAACCGGCCTCCGCCGTCACGCTCGCGGGACTTAAGAAGCTGCGCCGCCGCGGATTCGTCAAGCCCGGCGAGGCCGTCGTCCTGATCCTGACCGGCCATCTGCTCAAAGATCCCGACTTCACCATCAAGTTCCATCGCGGCGATCTTTTTGCCGGAACGCCCGACGAGACCGAGGCTGCCCAGGCGAAACATCTGCAGCGCGCCCCGCTTGTGCTCGATGCCGATCTGGGGGCTGTCATTGCCACCCTCGATGCGGCCGAGAGAAATTCGTAGCAGTTCGCCGCAAACTCGTGTATAAAACTCAGTTCAGCGTCAGTGCCGATTGTAAGGGATTCTGCTTCGGCCGGGCTAAAGCCTTTCACTTCTATCGTTTCGTCCAGTTTAGGCCGCCGAGGAGCTTGCTCTCTAACCTATGCCTTCACGTCCTACATCCTTATACCGCTCGCTGCGCCTGGCGCTGCCGGCGACCTCCGCCAATCTGGGCCCCGCTTTTGACGCCGCCGCCCTCGCCCTGGATTTCCATCTCCGCTTGCGCGCCGAGCGCGCGCCCGACTTCTTCGTCACCGCCGAAGGCCGCGACGCGCAGATCTGCGCCCGGATGGAGAACCACCTCATCGTCACCACCTATTGCGAAGTCCTCGAATCGGAGAACCGCAAGATCGCGCCCTTGCGCATCCACATCGCAAACGAGATTCCCATCGGCCGAGGTTGCGGATCGTCTGCCGCCGCCCGCCTGGCTGGGATCGCGCTGGCGGTGCATTTCGGACATCTGCGCTGGAAAAATGACCGCATCGTCGGCGAAGCTTCCATGCGCGAGCACCATCCCGACAACGCCGCTGCCTGCTGGATGGGCGCGCTCACGGTGGCTCGCATGGCCAATCAGGTTCAGGCGCAGGTGGTCGAAGTGAAGCCGAAAGGGAAGTGGCCGCTGCTGCTGGCTGTCCCGGACGCGCCGCTCTCGACCGAGCAAGCCCGCCGTGTGCTGCCATTCCAGTACTCGCGCGCCGATGCCGTCACCAACATTCAGAACTCGATGCTTCTGCTGGCGGCGTTCACGCAGGACCGTTCTGACCTGCTCTCCTCGGCTCTCGAAGACCGCATCCACCAGCCTTATCGCGCGCCACTCTGTCCGCTGCTGCCGGCGCTCAAGGAACTCACTGGAGATTCCGGCATACTCGGCGCCGCCCTCAGCGGAGCGGGCCCGTCCGTGCTGGTGTTTCTCGACCCGAAGGTTTCACCGAAGAAGGCGAAGCAAAGAATCGCCGCTCACCTCACCAAGCGCCGGCTTACCGCCGAACTCCTCCTCACCCAGATCGCCCTCCACGGCGGACGCGATGGAGCCGACTGGCGCAAGCATCATCCCGCCGCCAAAAAATAAGGCCGGCACAAGCCGCCCCGCACTATCGACAGGTGACGGTGGAGGTGCAGGACGTCCCGCTCGGTAGCTTCCGAGTCGCCGACAAATTCGGCCACTATCCAGGATTGCCGATGGGGGAGGTGCTAATTGTGATATTTAGCCGTTGTGCAAAATATCTATTGACAGATATTTAGCCTTATGGCTTAATATCTTTGACCATGGGGCACCGAGAATCGGGGCTGCGAGTTGACGCATATGAATCGGTGTTTGCCGCGTTAGCGCACGCTGCCAGGCGGCGCGTGCTGCTCACGATTTATTTCAATGGCGGCTGTATGACGGCCGGGGAGATCGCGGCAATCTTTGAGCGCGCTTGGCCAACGACTACGCGGCACCTCAAGATCCTCGAGGCGGCGGGCCTGCTCACTCACGAGAAGCAGGGCCGGATGCGTATGTACCGAATTCAGCGAAAACGGCTCGAACTGGTGCGGGACTGGCTTTCCCACTTTTCGAAAAATGGTAAGCACTGAGGAGAAACAACCATGTCAGAGAAACAACACGATAAACGGAACGAGCCGAAAGCGACGAAGCGCACCGCACCGAACGACGTGCCGCAATTCTTTCGGCTCAACATCGAAGTCGGCGATCTCAAATCGGCGATTTCGTTCTATACGAAGCTGCTCGGCATCGAAGGCCGTAAACAAGCCGGTTCGCGGTGTTACTTCAATTGTGGGCCCGTGACCCTGCAAGTACTCGACGTGTCCTCGTCGGGTCAGCCACACCCCGCGGCGAAGGCACTTTACTTCACGGTGAAGGACCTGGAGACGGCATACGACCGAGCCAAGGCTCTGCAGTGTCTCTCGCGTGAGGAAGTCCATGACGCGCCGGGCGGCGGCATCGTGGTTCGGCCCTGGGGCGAGCGTTCCTTCTACGCGGAGGACCCTTGGAAGAACCCACTGTGCTTTGTCGAGGAGGGAACGGTCTACACAGGTTAGCTTTGTAGATAAAAGGATGCGGGGTGCATTTGCGCACCCCGCACACGGGCGACCCGCGTCAAGCAGTTGATCTCGAACCACAACTGGAGCCGCGAAAAGCGAACGACGACCAGCGCACGACTAGCGACTAACGACCAGCACCGCCTCCCCAAACGGCCACTCCCGTCGCCGCCACGCTCGTACACCATAGACGAAAATCCCCACCACCAGAATCACCGCCGCGTATCGTATCTCTCGCAAAAATCCCGTGCGTGAGATCAGAATGAAGACGAAGCTTCCCGCCGCCACCAGCGCCGGCACCGGATAAAGCCACATCCGAAACGGACGCGCCATCTCCGGACGCCGGATGCGCAGCACGATGACTCCCACGGCCTGCACCAGGTACTGCAGAACAATGCGAATCACCACCAATGCGGCAATCAAGTCCGCGAGCCGCAGGAAGCAGAACAGCGCCGCCACTCCCGCCAGCGCCAGCACAGAAATATAGGGGAACCGGTGAACGGGATGGACGCGCGCAAAAGCCCGAAAATAATTTCCGTCCAACGCCGCCGCGTACGGCACACGGGAATACCCCAACGTCAGCGAAAACACAGAAGCGAATGCCGTCCACATCACCAGAACCGACACGACCGACCCCGCTCCCCGTCCGTAAACTCTCTCCATCAGCGTCGAGACCACGTACAGCTTGCTGTTCGCGGCGCCCGACCGCGTCAGTTCCCGCCACGGGATGACGCCGAGAATGCTCACATTCATCACGATATAGAGACACACGACTGCCAGAATGGATAGGAACAGCGCCCGCGGAATATTTTTCGCCGGTTCCTTAACCTCGTCGCCGAGGAAACAGACGTTGTAGTATCCACCGATGTCGTAGGCGGCAATCAGCATCGCCCCGCCGAGTCCATGAAAGAAGTCGCGCGAGAGCGAGAACGCGCCCGGAGGTAAATCGAATGCCTGATGGGCGTTGAAATGAGTGAGGCCCGCCAAAATAATCCATCCGATTGTCCCCATCACTCCGGCCCAAAGCACCTTGCTAAGGCGCGAGATGGCAGTGATCCGGCGATAAAGCAAGAAAGCGGTGAGCATGCAAACGCCAATCGCGACCAGCGTCGCCGGCATCGCGACCCAGGTCAGTTGCAGGGTTCCAGCCAAGGGCAGACGCGCGCTCCACGTGTGCGTCGACCACACGCGCTCCAGACCCGGCCAGAAAAAAGCCGCATACTGCGACAGTCCCACGGCCCCAGACGCAATCGATAGCGGTGCGCTGAATGAGAGTTGCCAGATAAAAAGGAAGGAAACCAGCCGTCCCAATTTTTGCGGGCCGTAAATCTCCTTGAGATACCGGTAAGACCCGCCCGACCCCGGCATCGCCGCGCCCAGTTCCGCCCAAACCAGTCCATCGCAGACGGCAAGAACTGCGCCCAGCACCCAGCCTAGCATGGCCTGCGGACCGCCCATCACCGTCACGATCAGCGGGATCGTAATAAACGGTCCCACGCCGATCATGTCAATCATGTTCAGCGCGGTAGCCGAGCCCAGGCCAATGCCGCGGACGAGTTGCGGTTTAGTGTCGGATTCACCTTCAAGTGGAATTGTCATGTAATAAGTCGTTGGTCGATGGTCGCTAGCCGTTAGCGATCAATTCTTACCGGGCGTCCGCAATGCCTCGTTCGAAACTGTTCCCCGAACGACTAACGACCAACGACCAACGACTGCCAGCATACGACTAACGGCCGCTAATCAAATTCACAAACAACCGCACCGCCCCCGGCACGCCCGCCGGCAACTGCCGGAAGAACGCATATCCCGTATAGATATACGTCCCCTTGCCGTAGCGCGCGACGAGCAGCCCGCCCTTCTGGTCGCCTTCGCCTGGATCGTGAGATTCGAGCAGCGGCGTAAAGTTGCTGTCCCACTGCGACATGAAGTACAGCCCCCGCTCCTGCACCCAGCCGTCAAAATCTTTCCGCGTGATTTCGTTCGGAGAATGAAAGATCGGGTTCGCCGGATCGAGAATCGCAACCGGCGCTTCTTCCACCGAAACCCGCGCCCGGCTCAGCGTTGCCGGATAAGGCGTGTATTTGCCCGAATTAAAATCGATCGGCACCCCAAACGATCCCAGCGTGTTGTATTGCACGACCAAGCGCCCACCATTCTCGACGAAATCGAGCAGCCGCTTGTTGTTGTCAATCACGCCTTTCTGGGTATCATAAGCGCGGATGCCCAGCACGATCGTCTGGTACTTGCTCAGGTCCTCGCTTGCCAACTTGTCAGCCGGAATCATCGTGACATTCATCCCGATCTGTTCGAGCACCGTCGGAATGTCATCGCCCGCGCCCATGATGTATCCAATTGTGAGGTCTGTGGGGACCTTTACATCCATGATCGACACGCGCTGCACAGCCGGCTGGTAGTAATAAAAGGTTCCGAGATCTGCGCGCGTGACCACCGTATATCCCTCGCCGTAGGCTTTTTCCCCGCTCGTGAGCTCCGCTCGAATATGAGTTTGGCTTTCCGCTAACTTGGAAGGGAAGACCCGGAATAAGGCGTCCTTCGACTCATTTTTGGGAATCTCAACGGATTCATGCGCCGGCTCCGCGCGCCATCCGCTCGGCACATTCAAAGCAATCTGCGCCTCGGAGCCACTGCTCTGGTCGCGCGCCGTGGTCTTTACGCTCGTGCTACCGCGCTTGTCTGAGGGGATGACTGAGTTCGACGGTGACAACGCAATTGAGAATTCCGGGCCAATCGCCAGCGGATGCTCGCCCTCGCTTCCGTCAGACTGTTTGAACCGCACCATGACGGGAACCTCGATCGATCCGGCGAGCCCTTGATATTGATATTCCATGCGCACGTGAAATGGCGGTGGCGGGAAGGGGAGCGTCTGATACAGTGGCTCGTCAATCGTGTGCAGCGCGTCGCGCTCTGGATCGTGTCGATGCCAATACGGCCGTGTGTAGTCGGCCTTCGCGCACGGCGTCATGCGGAAATCGAACTCGGCTACTGAAGGTTTGTCGGCCGACTTTGCTCCTTGCGCGTTCTGTTGGCAACCCGGAGCGTCTAAGATCAACTTTGCCGAGACTACGATCCCGCTCTTGGCAAAGCCCAATGACTTCACGGCAATACTTTCTCCCGGAACGGCCATCGCAGCTGATTCCGGAGAAGACGCGAGTGGGCCGTCGTAAGTTGCCGTCAACTTGACTCCCAGCGCGACGTTCGCTGCCTGCTGGAACTGATTGCTCTTCGTCTCAAGTTCAATTGTCAGCAACTTTTCGGCATCATCCGACAGCGATGATTGTTGAACGCGTTGCAGCAGATCATCCGCTGCCCTTCGTCCGCTTAGGAGAACCCTCGCGCTCTTTGCCGAGTCGCTATCAGGGTTGTGCTCAGCTTCGGCAATCTGTTGCTGGATCCGAGAAAGTTGCTCACGCAGCCACGGCACCTTTTTCTCTTCATTCCCGAGCCTCGACGCCAGCCCCAGGAGCGTGGTATCGATGCCATCGAAGAAGTCCTGCTCGTGGCCATCGCTGTCCTTTGGAGATTCAACGACCGAATCCACCAGCTTGTAATGGGCAAATCGATCGCCCTTGGGAATCGAGACACCACCCAACGCTTGCGATTCCTGATGGCGCAATCCCTCCACGGCAAACTGCACATATGACATCCCCAGCAACGGGTCTTCTTTCCCGGTGTTCAGCTTGACGGTGTAATTGGCTGGGTCGCAGGTCGAAGCGCCGAAGCCGCATACGTTTCCGATGTACAGCTTCTTCGGCTGCCAGGGCTGCATTCCTTCTCTGATCTGCTCCGGAAAACGATTAGGGTCGGCCGCTGCGCGAAATGCCTCTTTCGTCAGAATCGCCGACGCCTGGTGGTGCCCGTGCCCATCGCGCTCCGTTCCCGAGAAGCGCGCAATCAGCACATCCGGACGAAACGTGCGGACCACTCGCACGATGTCGGCGAGCGCGATGTCATGCCCTTGCCATTTCTGAAAAGTTTCTTCTGGAGTTTTCGAATACCCGAAATCCGCGACTCGCGAGAACCGTTGCTCCACGCC
>Ga0316363_10001636_pt1 | contig 18911 bp, 21 predicted proteins | sample Sb_taG_3_FD_200459 | JGI IMG/M metagenome (GOLD analysis project Ga0316363, IMG submission 200459) | Peat soil microbial communities from Weissenstadt, Germany - Sb_50d_a_PC metaG (v2) (version 2) | ecosystem: Environmental > Terrestrial > Soil > Wetlands > Peat | place: Germany: Weissenstadt...
CCCGCTCGCGCCAGGGCGGCGGCCACGGGCCGACGGCCAGCAGCGCCTCGATGTAGGGCCGGGTCTGCAGCAGCCCGGGCAGCACCAGCGGCATGTACACGCTGATCCGCGCCGCATCATTCTCAAACCCCGCGAACTCGCTGGTGAAGACCCTGCCCTTGTCCCGGTCCGGCTCGTGCCACCACAGGCGCGCCCGTGCCCGGGTGACGAGGTCTTCTAATTCCTCGCGCTCGTCGTCGCTGGCGCCGTAGATCCGGGCGAGGTCGCGGACGTGGCTGGGGTCTGGCTGCCGCCACTGGTTGGCCTCGAACCGGTTCAGCCGGCCGCGGCTCCAGCCGAGCTTGTCGCTGGCCTCGTTCAGGCTCATCCCGGCCCGCAGCCGCATGGCGGCCAGGCGCCCGGAGAGCCGCCGCTTCGCCACGGTGGCCCCGTAGGCAGCGTCACCCGTCACCCTCGGCCGCCTCTCATCAGATCCGATGTAGACAATTCAATCACGGAATCTGTGCAGCACAGATAAATTGAGGTTCACGGATGGATGGACCCGGCGCACCGCACGGCGGGCTCACCGTGATCCCAGCCTTCTGGATGCCGTCCGGCGCTCGGACCAGCGCCGGGCGGCCCGCGAGGCTGCGGACATCAATCGGAGGCGCGTGATGAGTGACCCAGAGCGAGTCCCGCCGGGCGTGGACGCGAGCCGGCCGAGCCCGGCGCGGATGTATGACCGGTACCTCGGCGGCACCGCGAACTTCCCGGCCGACCGCGACGCCGTGGATCGCATCCTGGAGTTAGTGCCGGAGATCCGGGATGCCGCGTGGGCGAACCGCGGGTTCTTGCAGCGTGCGGTGCGCTGGATGGCCGGGCGCGGCATCGGTCAGTTCATGGACCTCGGTGCCGGGCTGCCCACCCAGCGGTGCACGCACGAGGCGGCCCGGGACATCCGGCCTGACGCGCGGGTGCTGTACACCGACCACGACCCGGGCGTTGTCGCGCACGGGCACGACATCCTGACCGGCGTGGCAGGGACGGCCGTGATCCAGGCCGATTTCCGGCGGCCCTGGGAGCTGCTCGGCCACCCGGAGGCCAGGCGGCTGATCGACTTCGGCGAGCCTGCCGGGCTGCTGATCGTCGCGGTGACCCAGTTCATCCCCGACGCCGATGACCCGTGGCGGCTGGTCCGGCGCTATGCGGACGCGATGGCGCCGGGTTCGTACCTGGCGCTGTCGGCACCGACCGCGGACCGCATGGCCGCGCCGAAGGTGAGCCGGATACTCGATGTGTACGCGACCTCCACCATCCCGGTGAACACGCCCCGTACCCGGGCCGAGATCGCCCGGTTCTTCGCCGGCCTGGACATCGTGCCGCCCTACGAGGGCGCGGAACCGGAGGTGACGTCGGTGGGCCTGTGGGGCTGCGAGGATCCGGATGCCGCCGAGAGCGACGGCTCGCGCTCGTTCTACGCCGCTGTCGCCCGCAAGCCGTGACCAGACCCCTGACGCGGGCTGCCATGCCCGGCCGTCACCGCCACCTGGCACTGATCGTGACCCGCCCCGCGCGCGGCGGGGCCGGGCTGGCGCCATCGAAACAGCCAGCCGCGCGGGCACGCGGGCACGAAGGGGCGCGGATGCGGCGAGCGGAGGCCCGGCTGACCCGCTCAGGGTGTCCGGCCGCTGGAGGGGTGACTCTCGCCGGAATCAGGAACGGGAGCTCGGCGACACCGTGTCGCTGAAATGTCCGCCGGCATGGCACTCGCCCCGGCGCCCATCGGGGTGCGCCGTCATCGCAGGCGGTGCCTGCGTGGTCGCGGAGCCCGCAGCCCAGCCGGATGAGGCTCGCGGGGGCGCTGCTGCGGCCGCGTCTTCCCAGTGCACGTCGGCCCACACGACTCTGCTCCGGTGGCTTCCGCACATTCCGATGCGGGTGGCCAGGCCGCGGACCAGGAGCAGGCCCCGGCCGTGCTCGCCCTCGGGGTCATCGACTATCCGTGGCGTGCCCGGGGAACCGCCATCTGCGACTGCCACGCGGATGATCTTCTTGTGCAGCGTGACGCCCACGGCGAAGGAGCCGCCCTGCCCGCTGGCGGTATGGCGGATCGCGTTGCTGGCCAGTTCGGTGGCGATGCTGTTCACGTCGTCTCGTGCCGGGCAGTCCGGCAGCAGCGATGCCAGCCATTGCCGGACGGCGCTGAGCTGGCATTCCTCGCCCGGGAAGTGCTCCCACCATCGCGGCCCGGGCACGGGTGCCGGCCGTGCTGACGGCACTGCGGACGGCTCGCCGGCACCACGGCTAGCAGTCATCTGCGCCCCCCGTGGGCGGCCGGCGACCGGCAGGCACCGGCGCTGTCCGGCGTCCGGGTCACGGCTGTGCGTGACCGCCTGATGATGGCCGGGCGCGGAGCGGGCAGTCCGGCGCGGGCATGGCATCGCATGATCTGTCGTCCCCTCAGGCAGCAGGAGCCCGGCTGACCGCCGAGCAGTAATCTGTGCGGCACAGATTCGGATATCAAAATATCACTATCGGAGGTCAGATGCGCAAGAGCTGCTGAGCGCCGGCGAAGCGCCCGCGCATCCGCAAGGTACGTGCCGGAGCTCACAGCGGATGAGACCCGGCCGGAGGCGAGCTAACCGCGGTCGCCCAGGTGGCGCAGCCCTCATGGCCGCAGAACGCCGGCTGCAGTCAGGCAGCGACGCAGCTGCGCTGAGGCCGGCGCGGCCCGCTCATCCTGGCTCAGGCACTGAGGCTGCGGGCGCCGGCCATCCGTCATGCGGGACCGGCTGACGCTCGCCGGCGCGCGCGAGGATCGTCAGATGTCGTAGCGGCCGGCCTTGATATCGGCCAGGAAGGCAGCGAATGCTTCCCGTGTCACCACGTGCGCTCCGGCTTCCGGGGTCTCGGAGTCGCGGATCGCGGTGACGTCAGGCAGGTTGACGGCGATCTCGACGCAGCCGCCGTTGCCGGATGTACTGCGGGACGCTTTCCGCCAGATGGCCCGGGAGAGGTCGGTCATGGCCTGGTCACTCCTGCGTGGTGCTGAGGTTGCGGAGGTGCGCGAGGGTGGCTGCCGGGGGAAGGGCGGCCTCGCGGATCCGGGCGAACGTGTTCTTGTAGGCGGCGACCTCGGCGGGCCTGGTGACCTCGGTGATGTCGGTGTCGTTCTCCAGGTAGACCACGGGCGGGTCGGCGTCGCCGGGGAAGTCGAAGATGTTGATCAGGCTGCTCATCCCCGGGTGCGGGCCGTCGGCGAACCGCAGCATCCGCAGCTCGACGTCCGGCCGGGCGCTGACCGCGGCCAGGTGCCCGATCTGGGCCCGGCGGTCGGCCGGGGTTCCCCACCGGTACAGCAGCGAGGCCTCGGTGATGACGGCGATCAGCCGGGGCGCGGTGCCGTCGGCCCGGTCCAGGATCTGCTGGCGGCGCAGCCGGGCCGCCAGCGCCCGCTCGCGCCAGGGCGGCGGCCACGGGCCGACGGCCAGCAGCGCCTCGATGTAGGGCCGGGTCTGCAGCAGCCCGGGCAGCACCAGCGGCATGTACACGCTGATCCGCGCCGCATCATTCTCAAAACCCGCGAACTCGTTCCCCTTGCCGAACACGTCCTCATACGACCGCCACCAGACCCGCTCACGAGCCAGGCGGCCCAGATCCTCCAGCTCTACCCGCTCGCTGTCGCTGGCCTGGTAGATCCGCGCCAGGTCGCGGACATGACTGGCATCGGGCAGCCGCCACTCGTCACGCTCGTAGCGGTCCAGCCTGCCCCGGCTCCAGCCGAGCTTGTCGCTGGCTTCGTTCAGGCTCATCCCTGCCCGCAGCCTCATCGCGGACACGCGGCACGCCAGCCGCCGCTTCGCCACGGTGGCCCCGTAGGCGTCGTCGGCCAAGAGGATTCCTCCTTGACAGGGCGTCGAAGTGAGTTTATCAGTGAGGGAATCTGTGATGCACAGATCCGCTTCTGGCCGTGACGGACCCCCGGCGATCCGGCCGGAGCGCTCCTGCGCGCAGTGAGCGGCCAAATGCGCGCCTGCGGGCACGCTGCCTCGCGCGGCCCCGGCTATGGCTCCAGGCTCCTGCATGGTCGCCTATGCCTGCATGGTCGCGTATGCCAACTCGGAAACGACAAACTCCGCGCCCGGTGTCCGTGGGGAGTTAGATCAGTCCAGGTCCGCGTGGCCGTCAAGATCGGCGCCGCGATCGTCGCCATCGCAGAAATGACCGGCGCTGGCGCGGTCAGGTCGATTCGGATCGATCGTGCCGTGCGGGCCTGTCGCGCCGTCTCGGGCTCGGCGGGCTCAGCTGCTCGGCCGGGGGCGTGGTTCCGCGCGGGCCGGCCGGTCAGAAGCACTTATTGGGAGTGCAGACGATGGCGAGGGACTGGAGGCACAGCAGCAGGGATATGGCGCACACAGTTGCCTGCCGTAGCGGCGCCGTAGGCGACCGTCGCGTAATCGCCGCTGTTCCCGGTCCCAGTCACGTACACCGTGGCCCCGTCCGGGCCACGGCCGACGCCAGACGCTCGGCCGGGATGTCCTTCGGCGGGGCGGGGCAAGCCCGGCGACGTGCCAGTGCGCGGAGGACGACCGCGTCCGCCGCCGGCGAGCCGGCGGTGCATGCCCCAAAAATTTACTGCCTTTGGTTATTTGACTCAAAGCCGGACAGCCGCCAACATAGAAGAACTCACCAACCTGCCTCCCTTAGGGGCTAAGTCTCCTTTGGAGGAGGTGGGTCTAGTGGCGGATCTCGCTCCGCCGAGCTATGTACGGCGACTCGCCCAAGCTGCCAGTGCGCTTGAGGCTGTCACTGGGCTCATTGAACAGGTCGCCAGACTCCTGCGGCAGCTGGTGCACGCAGCTGGGTGGATGGCTCTGTTGTGCGGCATGGTCAGCTTGTTGATCCATCCGCAACTGTCGCTGGAGCACCTCGTCACACCAGGAGCGGGGGTATTGGCAGTCTTGCAGAGCCTCATCAGACTGCCGAAAGGGCTTGAAGACAAGACTGTCGATGTGCAGGACGACATCAGAAAGATCAACACGGCCCTGCATCCCGAAGAGGGCGACGTTCCAGCCAGGGAGGCCGCAGGCCATAAGCAATTGGCGCTGCCGCCCACGAGTTCGGCCATGGGGGCGCGCAATGGGCAGGCAGCAAAGAGAGCGTCGGCGAGGGCGAAGTCCTGAACTGGGCGTTCAACTGTCACGGCCAGTTTGCGCTGCGGGCCAGCAGCAGCACGCGCCGCGGTCTCACCGGCGCATATGCCGGGGCCAGCATCTGATGAGACAGCGTGACGCCGCCCGCCGCATGGCCGCCCGTGCGCAGCAGCCAAGCACCCGCCAGCAGCAGGGAGTCACGGAACTCGCAACCTAGATCTGGACACTTTCGCGATAAGCGGTCCAGACCTACCTTGCGAATGCCAGGTCGGGCGGGAGGCCGTTCGGCCGCCGCAATCCGCCGAAAGTGCTGGGCTGACCTGGACATGATCTGCCGCCACCGTCCAGATCAGACTTCGTGTCCCAGCTAGCAGCACATGCCGCGCGCAAGGATCAACGGCCGAACGAGACAACGAGCGAGACTGCGAGACTCAGGAGCCCGCCCGCGAGCCCACGCGAATAGTGGCGCAGCACGGACGCGACAGTGCTCTTGGTGCTGCCCGACGCGGGGCTGCGCTGCCCGACACGATCTTGACTGTTCCCTGCCGGTTACCTGGCGCGGGGGTCCCCTCCCCGGCTTGGCTGAGCGGTGCCACCCGAACTCAGCTAGTTCCTGGGAGGGGACAAGCGAAGCCTGACCGGGGAGATCACGAACATTCTTGAGGCTTACGACCTGCCAGGGTCGCTGCGGGACGCCGCCGAGCTGGCGGGCTGCTCCCATCACATCGTCGCGCGGTATGTCACCGGGCGCGAACGGGGCCGGGCAGTGTCAGACAGGTCGGCGCAGCGGGCGGGGGTGACCAGTCCGTTCCTGGCCAGGGTGGAGGAACTGGCCGGCCGGTCGCACGGGAAGATCCGTGCCGACGTGGCGCACGAGAAGATCACCGCGATGGGGTATACGGGTCGGAGCGGACCACCCGGCGGCGGTCGCGCAGATCAAGGCTGCCTGGCACGCGGGGCGGTGGCGGGTGCACCGGCCGTGGATTCCCGAGCCGGGCATATGTGCGCAGTACGACTTCGGCGACGGGCCGCTGACCGGCCAGGTGAAGACGACGCTGTTCTGCCTGAGGCTGACCTGGTCGAGGTACCGGGTGGTGCTGCCGCTGCCGGGCAAGATGTGGCAGTCGGTGGCCAGCGCGGTCGACGTCGCGCTGCGGCAGGCCGGCGGCTGCCGGGCATACCTGCTGACCGACAACGAGAAGACTGTGACGACCGGACACGTCGCGGGGCTGCCGGTCCGCAACCCGGCCGCGGCGTGTCCACGACGTCCAGATGGCTCCCACTCAAGCCAAAGCGCGGCAGACTGTCCTCATGGAGTACGTGCGCGCGACGATGAAGTACGGCCTGAGTGTGGAGAAGGGCACTGACCGCGTTCCCGACGACGGGAGGTACCACTTCCTCGTAGATGGCGAGATCGTCCTGTCGACGCCCGTCGAAGCGCTCGCGCTAGCCGAGATGGAAGAGGCCAAGGCCGCCCGGCAGGCCCAGGGTCGCGAGTTGCTGCGCCGTGAGATGGCAGCCTTCGACGTGCGTGCCTTCCGTGCCGCTAACTATGCGGAGAAGCAGAGCCGCGACCAGGGCAAGGGCGGTCGCGGCATTGGTCGGCGATAGCGGCACCGCATCGAACGCGCGCGTTACGGCGGTTGTGGGTGCGAACGCCGTGACTCTCACGAAAGAGGTCACGACGCTCCCAGCCGCACCGGTCATCGTGGACGTCGTGTCGCCCGAGGGAGTGGACGTTCGTCTGGATGGGCGGCTCTTGCATGGTGCCGGGCCTCGGGTGCTGACAGCCGTGGATCTCACACGCTCTACGGGCTTCCACCGGCTGCAAGTCGGTCAGCAGACGTTCTCGTTCGCGACCGAGGACGCGAAGCTCCGGCTCGACGGGATCGAGCAGATGCTTTCGGCGCTCCGCACCAGCGGCACCGGGTGGTCCGGACAGCTTCTATTCAGCGATGGTGTTGCGCTGCGTGATCCGCACGTCGTGTACTCCTGGCTCGATCGCTGTGCCGACGCCACGCTTGAGTGCGTCCGACGCATCATCGATGTGCCGCTCTCGATCAGTCGCTCCGACCGCACACCAAGCCGTCGCGGCGGCCGATCGCTCCACCAGACGGCCACGACCCGCCTTCTACGCGCGCACCCGGACCGGTACCTAGAGCAGAGCCCGGCCGGTCTGCTGAGGCTCGGCGGAAAGCGGTATGACCCTCTTCGCGTCGTAGTTCGAACACGCACTACATCGGTCGAGTCCGCCGCCAACCGCCGTGCGGTGTGTCTCGTCAGCAGACTTGACGGACTGGTGTCCGAAGTCCTGGCAGCGGATCCCGACGCACACGTCGCTGAACGATGTCGTTCATGGAGAGAGTCGGTTTCGCGGCTTCTGCGACGACCGCTCGCTCGGATGCTGGCAGCAGGCGCGCCAGTGGGGGCACTTGCAGCACCGAGGCAGACAGAGGAAGCCGTTGCCGCGCGGTACCGCGAGTCTTACCGCTTTAGCGTCGATCTCACTGCGCGCTTCGGGTGGGCACCTACCCAGCGGGTGCTTCCTCGGTTCAGCTACGTCGACCGCGCAGACACCATCTACCAGGCGTTCGTCGCCACAGTGCTCGCCGACGCGCTCGGCCTCGCTCAGACCGCGCCGGTGCTGGGACAGATGCCCCTTGCCTTTGCGGGGGACGACTACGAGATCTACTACGACACTCACCCGGGCCCTTCCGTCTTGCGCTCGTGGCGCTATGGAAGCGCCAGGCCGGATGCGTCGCGGCCGGATGTGCTGCTGCGGCGCCGGTCCTCCGGGGAGGTGCTCGTCATCGACGCTAAGTACCGCGTCGAGGGAACACAGGCGACCGAGGACAGCCGAAAGGACGTCTCGGCTTACATGGCTCTTTACGGGCTGGACACGGTAGTCATCGCTTATCCGGGTCAATCGCCCGCCCGATGCGCCGTCGTTACCGGACAGGGAAAGACGATCCTGGAGTTGCCCGTTGGGCCGTGGCCAGGACTGAAGACCGAATTGGTAGACGCGCTGCCAAGGCTGGTCGCAGCAATGCGTCCGCCGGTCTACTAGAAAAGAGGCAGTAGCTCGTCCGGCGGACCATCCTTCATGCGCACGATGAGCGCCTCGATCTCCGAGTAGTTGGGAAGTCCCGTCGCCGCCGCGAGCAGCGGATCGGCGTCCGCATGTGTGCCGCGAAGTTGGTGCACGATCTTGTCGGCGACCGCGCGCCCCAACGCCGCCAGCTCGTCGGGCTCATGGCGCGGCGCGTAGGCAATCTCCAGGGCTACGTCGCGAAGTATGCCGAGCGTGAACCACGACCGGCCCGGGCTAGTGCCTAGGACGGCATCCGCGATGCTCTGCAATTTGTCTCGTACACCTTGTGACAGATCGCTCGCCGCGGTCACGGACGAGAGGGCATCATGACGCATTTGATCGAATTGTGCCGGTCGGTTCCCGGTGAACCGCGTGGCGACTCGGTTCGTCTGCTGCTCGATGAGGTCAACAGCGAGGTCGACGATGGCGGCTATGCCGTTCGCGGCGACCCGTTCAGCCAGTACGTTCGGCATCGTGATCGCGGTGGACCGGCGTTTCGTGGGCGAACTGACACGCGTCCGAGTCTCAGGTTCGTCACGGTAGGAGTTGCAGGTGGCGATGATGAACGTGTCCACCGGCAAGTAGGTCATCTCGCCGCCAGGAAGCCTGACGACGCGCTCCTGGTCCTGCGTGGCGACGAGCACCGACGCAAGGTATTCCTCGATGGCAGCCAGATTGAACTCCTCGAGTATGACGACGTGCGCCTCGAGCGGCGCGTCCGTCTTCAGGATCCCGCTGGCGAAGTCGCGTAGCTGGGGCCTGCCGTCGAGGCGCTCGTAGCCGATGAACTCAGCCTCGTCGTAGTCAGACCGGATCGGGATCATCAGCGGGGTGTCAAGGCCGAGTTCGGCCTCCATCGACCTCCCGAGAAGCTCGGCAAACATCGTTTTCCCCGTGCCAGGTTGGCCGACAAGCACCACCAGGTCGCCCCGCAGCCAAGCCGTCACGACTCGCCGCACCAGCCCGCCACCGGGTGGCATCCGGAAGCCGCCCCTGATGACGCGGATCTCGATCGCCGCGACTAGGGCGTCGAGATCCATCCCCACTGTTGGCGCGGGCGGGTCGGCGCCCAGCTGCTGGGCAAGCTCGTCAGGCGACGGTGCCGTTTCGAATGGAAGCGACTTGTAATCACCCGGTACGCCATCGACATACAGAGTGCCGACAAGGTCGGCTCGGTGTGGGTTGAAGGTCGCCTTGAACCAGTCAACGAGCGCGTCGATGTCGGCGACGTCTTCATTGCGCCCGAACCAGAGCGCAAGATCCACGATCTTCAGCGGCTTCCTGCCAGCGACAAGCTCAGAGCCTGCCGCTGGCGTCAAGCGCCAGTTGTCACGCGCGCCCGACACCTTCGTCTGAATCAGCACCCTGCCACGGCCGCTGGTGTCCGTGCGCAGGCGCTGTAGCCCGCCTCCTGGATACTTCCGCTTCTGCCACGGCTCCTGCTCTGACCAGATCGCGCGCCACGGTCGGTCTGGGTCGGGCGCTCGTGGCAGCGCGAAGTACTGATTCAAGAGCGCGCTCTCCTCACTCGACCCGAAGGGCAGACCCGCGACGGGGTCACCGCCCGTTTCCACGGCCGCCTTGAGCAGCGCCGGGATCGAGACCACGGCCAGCGGGTGCGTGTCCTTGATGTTCTCAACGGCGCGCAGAACCAGGGCGTTCGGCGGGAAGGGCACGAGGAGAATCTACCGGCATTGACCCGCTGAGTTCTCGAACGTCACACATGCCGTCCGTCAGTCCGCCTGCTCCATCTCCTTGGCGATGAGGTCGCAGAAGACCGGGTTGAGGTCGATGCCTATGGACGACCGCTCCATTTCCTGCGCGACGTACATCGTCGTGCCGCCACCCACAAACGGGTCGAGTACGACGCCGCCGGGTGGGCAGCCAGCGTTGAGGCACCGCTCAACCAGGCGGCGTGGGTACGGCGCATAGTGAGTGCCGCGCGCGCGCGTACGCCGCTCAGGTTCGATAAACCAGACGTCTTCCTCGCCCGCGAGGCCAGCCCGGTCGAAGTAGTACCGGACCGACTTCGAGAACAGGAAGATCAACTCGTATTTCCGCCAGGGCCGGTCCTTGCCAGTCGGTTCCGGGATTGCGCTCTTGCGCACCCACACGATGGGAGAACGAAGGATCCATCCGTCCTGCTGAAGCGCGAGGGCGACACGCCATGGGATGCCGATCAGTGACTTGCGCGGCAGCCCAAGACCCGGTCCGTCAACGGCGCGAAGGCTCGCCATTCGACGCTTGCGATGTTTCTCGTCCTCGCCGTGAGGGCGGCCCTTGGCGTTGTAGTACGTGTCGCCTAGGTTCAGCCAGAGTGTGCCGTCCTCGGTGAGAACGCGCTTCAACTCGGCGAACGTCTCGCGCAGATTCTCGACGTAAGCATCGATGGATGGCTCCAGCCCGAACTGGCCCTCCACCTCGTAGTCGCGTTGCCAGTAGTACGCCGGGCTGGTGACTGTCGTGTTCACTGAGCCAGCGGGGAGTTGGCGAAGTACCGCACGCGCGTCGCCTTGGTGGAGATCCCACGTAGCGCCGCTGTGTCCCTTCCCTGACGCATAGGGCATGAGGGCGCCGATCTCGCTAGGTGCGGGCACGACGCAGAGTGTCCCAGGCGGCGCCGACAGTTTCAGGTCTCGCTGTGGCACCTTCAGATCTTGCTGTGGCTCCGTCACAGCGTCAAGTGTAAGAGATCTCCGACGGATGTGCGAACATCGCCACGCTTCCGCGTGTTGCGGCTAACGGAGGGGCAACCTTCACGTTCACCCCTATCCTGGGTCGGGTGGAGCCGGGAGACCTGCGGCGGCTAGCGGAGCACATCGTCGGGCCGGCGGAGATCGCCGATCTGCTGGGCGTCCATGCGAACACTGTTAACGCATGGAAGGTGCGTGACCTCGACTTTCCTGCGCCGATCAGGCGGCTACGCGGTATCGACCTATGGGATCGGCGTGAAGTGCTGGCGTGGGCTAAGCGCACCGGGCGATATCCGCGTTCCGCGCAGCGTGAGGCTGGCACGAAGAAACGAGATTCGGGTGGCACGTCATCTTGAGATCTGTGCCGCCGAGCGTGGAGACAGCTCCGTCCAGAACCCGACTGCATGCCGGATGAGCGTCGTTGATGTGCGGGAGCTGATCGGCGCGCGGCGCGACCGTGCCAGGCGGGCATCGCAACGCAAGCCCGATGGCGGAAGCGCCAGCGGCACCGCCTTGATCTGATACGGCTGGACTAGGCAACGCATCTCGCCGCATCTCGCCACATCCATCAATCTTCTGGTGGGAACTAGACAACCTCGCCAGACCTGTATCCAATCGAGCTGAGCAGGATCGTGCTGCTCGCGAGCGTCTTGGGCCTGGTTTCGCCGCCAGGCCGACACTAGATCACTGACCCTCGTCACAATCGGTAGCGGTCACAGGGCGGGGTGCCTCCGGCGTCGCAGATCAAGTGAGGCCGCCGTGTCTTACATCAAGTGAGGGCTAGGCAGGATCGACCTTCGTCGTTGATCTTCGTCGAGCACCCGGATTCGTCAGGCCAGCAGGCCGAGCGACCGCAGGAAGCCCACAGCGATCTGGTCCTTGACGGCCTGATAGCTCTGACGGCCGCCATCGAAGCCGCAGTCGGCAATCACCTCCTGCGGTCTACATCCCCAATCCTCAGCTTGCCCGCCACTGGGCCAAGGTAATGGCCGCCGAAGCCGTCCTCAACCCACTCCGGGCGTGTTTCCACCCATCCCCGGGCTACATACTTCTGGCTGCCAGTGGTATACCAGACCACAAGGTCACCAGGCACGGAGTCCTTCGGCATCTTCCGACATAGCCGTCCGTTGTGTGCCCGGCGGCAATCCCGGCGTCCAGCTCGTCGGTGTTGTCCGGCTCCGTGTTCACTTGCAGTACGCGCAATTTGATCACGGCCGCTTCTCCCGTGATGTGGTGCCCTATCGGCGGGTGACGGGCCCTCACATTTCGGATGGTACGCGCCCGGCTGTGCTCGCCTGGCCTGGCCTGGCCTCGCCTCGCCTGGCCTCGCCTCGCATTTCCCTCGGTCCACTGTCCTTCGCGCCTAATCCAGGATTCGGAAGTGATCCATGCTGAACCAGCACGAGGAGTTACATCGCAGCTCAGACTTGTGTTTATGTCTTGGCATGATAACTAGTTATGCTAATTTGGTAGCATGACCGAAGACCAGGAACGTCTGCCACTGACCGACACATGCTGGTGTGGTTGCCAGCGAGAGACAACGAGGGGAGCGTTCTGGTTTCAGGGACATGACAAGATCGCAGAAGCCGCACTCAATGCACTTGATCACCGTGACTCCGTGGCACAGCGACTTCACGACCGTGGCTTCGGACCTGACCGTTCAGTTACGGCTGCCGCGGTCCAACACGGCGGCTGGAGCAGATGCGAGCACTGCGGATACCCGGGCAGGCCCGCAAGCGTACGACTGCACCAGGCCAAGTATCCCAACTGCCGCGAGAATCCAAATCCTTGGCCGACTGAGTGATGCTGTCCCCGCTGTCAGCGGTATCGCGCATCCCGCTCGCCTTTAGAAAGGCGGCTCGGGTGACCAAGGATCCTGAGCTGATTGAGCCCACGGGTCATCGTTCGCGAGCCCCGCTGGAGGCATCCCTGGACGCCCGAATAGCCGAAGCGAGTAACTTAACGAGTTCTCTGCACGCTGAATCAGGAAACAGCCTCGATTTGGGTCCTGATCGCCTCTATCCGGTCCAAGACCTTGGCAAGCAGGTCACTCGGTACTACATTGTGTTCGCAATGCCTGTGCACCAGGCGCTTGACGACCTCCTCTAGGCCGTACTCACGCAAGCACGGGCCGCACTCACTCAGATGAACCTGTATTTGCGCATAAGTTGCCTGGTCAACCTCGCCTTCAAGATAGCTGTAAACGAGGTCAAGCACAGTGCTGCAGGGCACTTCGTGAGCTACGGGGACCTTCCGCTCCGCGACCTTGCGGTGAGTAGCGGTAATGACCGCGCCGAACACAAAGCCGAGTGCGGTGATCAGCTTAAACAGATTGCCAGGTCGGTCGTTGATTAGAGCGGCGAGTTCCTCCGCCCGCGCCTGCGCCCGCGCCTGATTTGCGTACTTGCAGAAGGCTGACCATTGCACAAGTTTTCGCGCGCACCATGGCGCTGCATCGGTGCACTCATTGACTAGAAGTCCGAGAAGGATGCTCAGCAGGGCCACTTCGACAGTCATACGGCACAACCCGCCGGGCATCTGGGTTGCAACGGGTGTAGAACGCGGTGCGATCGCTGATGCGCGCCTGGGCATCGTTCACGCAGCAGTTCCCGTGCGCATACTTCGCCGGTCGGGGTGACCCGGTAAAAGCGTCTACGCGGCTTGCTTGGCTCCGGATTGCTGTCTTCCCATCGCCCCTCGATCCATCCGAGGTCTTCCAGCCTGTCAAGCACACCGTACACGGTCGGGCCCGATCGTTTCGTCGCCTTCATGATCGCCCAGCCGTGCAGGTCATCGGCATTGCTGTCGAGCGCCTGGAGCAGGACCTCGAGGACCTCCAACAGGGGCCTGGTGACCCGGATCGGACTGGTCATCATCCACTTGCCTTACCTAAGTCGGATAGCGTCGTCGGCTGGCAACGTCTCGGCGTCCTTCTTTATTCCGGAGCTCAACTCCGACCGGCAGGACCATGAAACCCCCGTTTTCAGTGCCTGGAACTCGAGGTCAGCGGGCCTGCGGTCGATGGCTCCATTGCGCCGAGGGATCTCGCTCGCTTGGGCTCTCAGAGCCGCAGCTGGGCGTCCAGAAGCGCCACAGAGGACCGCTCCGCAAGTTGGCTACGCTCACGCAGTCCCATCGCACATGCAGGGAGTTTCTAATCTCGGAGGCGCATGGCCGGGCTGACGTACCCTTAGACGCCGCGCATGCCAGCTTCCTCGTGACCGAGCCGCCCTGACCTGAGCACGTCGGCGATTCCGTCCTCGTCCATCCACACTTTGTGCCCGTACCGCAAGCCATGAGGAGTTAGGACGCGGACGAGAGCCTGCCCCAGGAAGCGAGGCGGGCCTCATGAAGCAGGAGGCTCAGGCTGCGGCTGACTCCGGCGCGCCGCGCCAGATCAGCTTCGTGACGATGCCCTTGCCCGGCTCGGCCCGGACCGGGGCTAGTGCAGCGCACCGTAAGTTCCTGACGGGGGGCTTGGTTACCGAGCGTGGTGTTCATGCGGCTTCCGGCAGGGCGCCAGGCAGGGATTCGGGCTGGCGGTGCCGTTCGAGGTAGCGGGCGTGCTCGGCGTCGGCGTCGTAGCTCCATCTGCAGGGGCGGGCGTTCTTGTTGTGCCGGACGGTGAACGCGGTGATCTTGGCGTCGAGGTCGTCGCGGGAGGTGAAGTCGCCGCGGCGCAGCAGCCGGCGGGTCAGGACCCCGAACCACTGCTCGATCTTATGCGGATATCCGCATAAGATCGATTATGCCGAGCTGGTCGTGATGCCGAGCGGGGGCGGCGGAACGCAGTGCCGACCTGCTCGTGGTGGGTAGCCGGGGCTGGCCCGTGCGGCATAACTGCCTGACCGGCACGGATAGTGACGGTGTTGATTCGCTGAGTAATTATGGGAGTTGTCCGTCCCGTGCCAGCGAAGCGTTGTGGTGATGGAGAACGCCGCGTCCGTTGATGCCAGTGGTCCGTGGTCGCAGGCGACCGAGCGGCTGGGGTTGTGGATGGGTGAACAGGGTTTCGCCGATCGCACGATCATCGAGTATCAGCGGTGGGTGCGCTGGCTGGCGTCATGGCTTGCCGGCCGGCGGATGGAGCCGTCGGAGCTGACCGAGGCGGTCGCCGCGGGGTTCGGTGCGGCGATGCGAGCGGCCGGGCATACGAGCCTGACGGCGCGAGGCGCTGTCAGGCTGCTTGCCTACCTGGGAGAAGCAGGCGCTGTTTCGCGATCGGCATCGGGAGCCAGGCAGGTTCCGCCTCGGGAAGCGCTGACAGGCGCCTACCGGGACTATCTGATCTCGCGGCGGCTGGCGGCACAGACCATCAAGGTCCGGCTGCGCGTGGCTGGGCTGCTGCTGGACGCGATTGGCGATGCGCCGGTGTCGGCAGACAGGGTTGCGCTTTCGCCGCGCACGGTGACCGGCGTCGTGGCGTCGTGGGGTGCGCTGGCCAGATGCCGGGCCAGCCCGCTGCGGGTGTTCCTGCGGTTTTTGCAGATGGCGGGGTATGCCGATGAGGATCTGGCGGCGGTGATCCCGCGGGTCCGCAGGTCCTCACCGGCCCGGCAGGCGGCGCGGATGACGCGTGAGCAGGCACAGCGGCTGATCGAGAGCCTGGATGCCTCGGGTGAGGCCGGCAAGCGCGACAAGGCGGTCCTGCTGCTCCTTCGGCGCCTGGGGCTGCGGGCTAGCGAGATTACCCGGCTTGATTTAGACGACATCGGCTGGCGCAACGGCACGCTGATCGTCCACCGCAAGCGGGGATGTGATGAGGAGCTGCCGCTGCCGGTCGATGTGGGCCAGGCGCTGGCCGATTACCTGGTGGCAAGGCCGCCGGTGGCGTCGACGCGAGCGGTGGTGGTGACCCTCACCACGCCGCGGCGGCGCATGTCGCTGCACGGCGTGGTGAGCATCGTGCGGCGCCTGTCGAGGGCGATGGGAACGGCGGTCGGCCCGCACCAGTTCCGCCATCTGCTGGGCGACCAGATGCTGGAGGCCGGCCGGAATCTGCGGGAGATCGCCCAGGTGCTGGGCCACCGTGAAGGAGACCTGGCAACGACGATCCGCTATGTCACCCCGCCGCGGCAGCAGATGGCCGGCCTGGTCAGGCCCTGGCCCACGGCAGCGGTCCCATGAACGGCGTCATGGAACAGGCGGCGGCAGATTACCTGGCGCTGCGCCGGGCCTTAGGCACGCGGCTGCGCCAGCCCGGGCAGCTGCTACGCGATTTCGCCGCCAGCCTGGACGCCCGCGGGACGACACGCCTGACCATCGCGGATGCCCTCGCGTGGGCGACCGCTCCGAGCGGAACCTCGGCCCACTGGCATGGGTGGCGGCTGGGCGTGCTTCGCGGCTGGTCACGCTACCTGCACGCGGTGGATCACGCGCACGAAGTCATCCCCGACGACCTGATCCCCGGCACGTATCCGCGCACGACCCCGTTCGTGTTCACCGGCGCGGAGATCGCCGCGCTGCTGGAAGCGGCCACCCATCTGCGCTATGCGCTGACGGCAGCGACCTACCACACCCTGCTCGGTTTGCTGGCAACGACCGGGATCCGGCCAGGTGAGGCGTTCGCGCTCGACCGCGACAGCGTCGACCTGCCGGCCGGGGTGCTCACCGTCGTCAGCAGCAAGACCGGTCAGATCCGGCGGCTGGGGCTGCACGACACCGCGATCACGGCATTGGCCGCCTACGCGCAGCGCCGCGACCTGCTCTGCCCGCACCCGCCGCAGCCCTGCTTCCTGCTGTCGGTCCGCGGCACCCGGCTGGACACGACGATTGCCGGCAGGACGTTCCGCAGCCTGGCCCGCGCCGCGAATGTCACGGCCCGCCCCGGGGGGACCCGGCCACTGCTGCGATCATTCCGGCACACCTTCGCCGTCACCACCATCATCAACTGGTATCGCGACGGCATCGACGCCGATGCGGCCATGCCCGCCCTGTCGGCGTGGCTGGGCCACACCAACCCACGCGACACCTACTGGTACATCTCCGCCACCCCCGAGCTGCTCGCCCTGGCCGTCGAGAAGATGACCAGCCCCGCCCAGACCCGCAGGCTGCCGGCCTGGCCGCCGGCATCGTGAGAAGGCGCCCATGGCCACGCTTGCTCCCCTGCTGCAACGTTTCTTCACCGACCGCCTGATGACGCAAAAGCACGCGAGTTCTCACACGATCGCCAGCTACCGAGACGCCTGGCGGCTCCTTCTCGGCTACGCCCAGCAGAAAACCGGGACACCGCCGTGGAAACTGCAGATCGGCCAGCTCGACACTGAACTGATCACCGCCTTCCTGCGGCATCTGGAGCAGGATCGCGGCAACAGCGAGCGCACTCGCAACACCCGCCTGGCGGCGATCCACTCACTATTCCGCTACGCCGCGCTCCACGCTCCCGAGGACGCCCACACCATCCAGCAGGTGCTGGCCATCGACGGCAGCCGCATCACCACCGGCCCGATCTGCTGGCTCACCAACACCGAGAGCAAGGCGCTGCTGGCAGTCCCCGACCGGACAACGCGGATCGGCCGGCGCGATTACGCGATGCTGCTGATCCTGCTGCGCGCCGGGCTGCGGGTCTCGGAGCTGACCGGCCTCACCCGCGCCGACGTCCAGCTAGGCCCAGGAGCCCATATCCGATCCCTGGGCAAAGGCAGAAAAGCACGTTCTACACCGCTTGACCCCGCGACCGCCGCGGTGCTGAACGAGTGGCTCACCGAAACCGGCGGCAGGCCAGCCGACCCGCTGTTCCCCAATCGGCACGGCCAGCCCCTGTCGCGCGACACGGTCGCGGCCCGGATCAGCAAATACCGCACGACCGCCGCCGCAGCCTGCCCCACCCTGCGCGGCAAGACGATCTCACCGCACACCCTGAGGCATTCCAACGCCATGGCCCTCCACCAGGCGGGCGTCGACATCGCGGTCCTGGCCCTTTGGCTCGGTCACTCCAGCACGAAATCAACCGACATCTACATTCACGCCGACATCGAGTCCAAGGAACAAGCCCTGGCCCATACTGCGCCGCCGGATGTCACTCCCGGACGCTACAAGCCTCCCGACCCGCTCCTGGCCTTCCTCGAAAGCCTCTGAACGCAGTTATGCCGCACGGGCCTGCCCCGGCTACCCACCACGAGCAGGTCGGCACTGCGTTCCGCCGCCCCGCTCGGCATCACGACCAGCTCGGCATAATCGATCATGTTGAGCCAGGAGGCGTGCTTTGGCGTGTAAGTGACGGCGAACCGGGGATGGGCGGCCAGCCAGGCCCGGGTGGCGCGGGAGGTGTGGCTGGAGCCGTTGTCCATGATCAGGTGAATGCGCAGGTGCGGCGGGATCATCTGGTCCAGCATCGCCAGGAACGCGATGAAGGCCGCAGAGTTGTTGCGGTGAATGCGCTCGGCGATGACCTCGCCGGTGGTCACGTTCATCGCGGCGATGATGGAGATGGTGCCGTGCCGGACGTACTCGAACTCGCGGCGGGCGTCCCGGCCCGGCCGGGCGGGGATCTTCGGGTGCCTGCGGGACCTGGCCTGGATGCCGGTCTTCTCATCGACGCTGATCAGCGCGGTGCCGGGTGGCGGGTTCCGGTACAGGCGGCAGATCTGCCCGGCGCGGATCCAGAACGAGGGGTCATCGGCGCGGTTGAGCCAGCCCCGCACCTTGTGCGGGCGGAGCCTGGCCTCGGCCAGCACCCGGCCCGCGGTGGACGGCGAGATCGCCAGGCCCCGCTCCTGCAGATGACCGGCGATCAGCGAGCGGGACCACTGTGACTCGCCGTCGGGCGGGATCGAGGTGGCGACCGCGATGACCGCCAGCCGGGCGCTGGGGCCGTGCACCTCCGGCCGCCCGGACCGGGGCTTATCGAACAGGCCCGGTATGCCGCGGACGGCGAACCGGCCCCGCCAGGCCCGCACCATCGCGACGCTGCAGCCAAGGTCGCGGGCGATGGCCGCATTCGTCATCCCGCCCGCGGCTGCCAGCACGATCCTGGCGCGCAGCACCAGCCGCTGC
>Ga0316363_10001646_pt1 | contig 18836 bp, 18 predicted proteins | sample Sb_taG_3_FD_200459 | JGI IMG/M metagenome (GOLD analysis project Ga0316363, IMG submission 200459) | Peat soil microbial communities from Weissenstadt, Germany - Sb_50d_a_PC metaG (v2) (version 2) | ecosystem: Environmental > Terrestrial > Soil > Wetlands > Peat | place: Germany: Weissenstadt...
AATTATCCAGAACCCCTCGCGTTCTATCAAAACTGGTCGTCGCCATCAGAGGCTTCACCACCGGTTTGTAGATCGTTTCGATGTAATGCTCGAAGTTGGTTGCCGATCCAAGACTTTCTAGACCTTGGTTCAGCGGTCGCAGGTGTTCGGTCGCAATCTTCTTGACCTCACGCTCTGACACCGTGGCGGCTGCCAAGCGGACCCGCTGTTGTTTACGAACGTGCTTGCCGTCGATGAATTCATCGCGCCAAACACGCATTGTCCACCAGGCCCCACGACGTTCAGGCCGGGGATTCTGAAACCTCCTCTTTGCCATGCGCTCCATCTCCTGGGGAGAAAGCGGAGCGCCGATGTTCGCCTGGTTGCGAATTATAGCAACGTCGTGCATCGGAAGCTTCAACAGTTTTGGCGGACGGGTTTTCCCATCTCGGGCACCATTGGTGCCTGCTGAGTGATAGATCAGGAAAGCCGGCACGAGGAGAGCGTGAGGCTGGCGAACATTCTCCTCGCGACGGCTTCAGGGATGAATCTGTCGTTGGGTTGGCCTCCAAGCCGTGATTGCTCTGGCCGACAGATTCTTCGCTCATGTGTTACCAATTTGATTCCTCTCCTCGTTTTTGTCCAATAACTTTTCGAGGGAGAACCATTCCTGTGGGTTATACCGGAACGATTTTCTGGCACGTGATTCAGAGCTAGGGGGATGAGTTCCGAGTGTCGGTAAAACCAAGTTTCTAGCTTTGGAAACATGGTCCCGGCCGGCGAGAGAAAGTTATAGCTTCTGCTTGCCGATGGCCTTCAGGCGCGGCAGGAGCACCAAGTCGGCCGCTTCCTCGGCATCCCTGAGAAGCGCCTTGCGCGGCGTGCCTATCTGCGCACGCATGGTAAGGCCACGAGCAAAATCCGTGACTTGGATCGCGCGCACGGCTACCGGAAAATCAGGCGGGATGTCTCCTGCACAGATCCCATCCCGGAAACGACGCTCCACCAGCGCCGCGCCGCCCGCGACCGTGCTCTGCAGGAACCGCTGAACCTCAGCGTCGTTCACAAGCGGCGCGACGCACACCATAAGGCAGCCCCGGGCGGACCCTTTCTCGGTCGCACTTTCGACGGCGTACCTCAGAAAGTCCGCGATCGAGTCGCGAAGACTCTGTGGCGAGAGGAGTGCCTTCGCGGCTGATGCGCCCTTCCGTTCTGCGTACGCCCTAAGGACGCGCAAGAATATCGCCCGCTTGTCCCCAAAGACGGCATACAGGCTCGGCCGTCCCACACCCATCCCGGCGACGAGATCGTCAATCGTCACTCCGTCGTAGCCTTTCGACCAGAACACCTGAGTCGCCTTTTCCAGCGCCCCCGTCTCGTCGAAGCTGCGCGGTCGTCCCCGCGGCCTAGCTGTATTTTGAATCATTTGGTTCAAAACTCCTTGACAATGGTCGTCGCACCAATTATATAACTAAATAGTTCGAAATTAGCAACATGGCTCTGGCCTCGCGGGGCCTCACGACTCGGCCTTCACCCTTCACCACTTAGACGCCCATGGAACATTCGATCGCTCTCGTCACCGGCGTCACCTCCGGGCTCGGTTATGCGGCGGCCCGCTTGCTCGCCGCCAAGGGCTACCGCGAGGTCATCGTCACCGGGCGCAGCCTGGCCCGGATCCAGGAAACAGTCGCTCAGCTCGCGGCGGAGACCAAAACGAAGATCTTCACGCCGCTGGAGTTGGATCTGAACGCGCCAGCCAGCGTTCAGGCCGCCCTCGCCTCGCTGGTCAAGCGAGAGCGGCCGATCGATTTCCTACTGCTCAATGCCGGATTGGTCCCAACCAAGAAGCGCGTGATCACTGCGGCGGGCGTTGAGGCTTCTCAGGCCCCGCTGATCGGCCATCATCAACTGACTGTCGGGTTGCTTCGCGCCAACCTTCTTAGCCCCAACGCGCGGATTGTTATCGCCGGCGCGGAGCCTGCCCGCGGGGGCGTACCCATGTTCAAGTACAACGACGTGCCAGCCTTCGCGGCCAAATACTACCGGGGTGACCGAACCGCGGCTGTTGAAGCCCTGCTGCGCAACGGGCCGAACGTGAAGTACGTGCCCAACAATGCGTATGCTGACGCGAAGCTCATCATCGCTTGGTGGACCGCGGCGCTGGCCCGCCGGCTGCCCTCCGGCATGGCCGTGTACGCCGTATCGCCCGGTGGGGCGACCGACACCAAGGTGGTGCGAAACGCTGGCCCGTTGTTGAAGTATCTGTTTATCCCAATCGTGAACCTCATTCCCGGCATGAATCAGACTCCGGAGACCGCGGCCCGCCGGTACCTCCAGGCGTCGGAGTTCGGAACCGACGTCTCAGGGCAATTCTTCGCCTCGGCTCAAGGGAAGTTCTCAGGCCCAATTGAGGCGCAGCGCCACCCACACCTCCACGATCGCGCCAGCCAAGAAGCCGCGTGGCAGGCCGTCGTCAAGGTCTCTGGCGTCGATTTCTCTTCCGCAGCAACTTGAGAACGGTGTCCTGAAGGAAAGCCCGGTCGCGGCTGAACTGATCCCGGTGACCAGAATCAGCTTGCGATTGCGGAGCTACGCGGTCGTTCACGGGGTCTTACGGTATTTTGAAATAACTAGTTCAAAAATCTCTTGACCGCAGCCTCCGCGCCGATTATCGTACCAAACAGTTCACAATTAGCAAAGCAACCCTAACCTAGCGAGGAGAATACACATGGAACGGTACCAAGGTAAAAAGGTGGTGATTATCGGCGGCACGAGCGGCATGGGGCTCGCGACGGCAAAGATGCTCCTCGATGGGGGCGCGCGCGTTCTGGTGACGGGTCGCTCGAAGGCCGGCCTGGAATCGGCGCAGAAAGATCTTGGAAAGGACGCCATCGTGGTTTCGAGCGACGCGCGCTCGTTGACGGACCTCGACGCCCTGGCCTCTCGGGTGAAGGCCGAGTTCGACACCTTCGACCTGCTCTTCGTCAACGCCGGGTTCAGCATCCGAGCGCCTCTTGAGAGCATCACCGAGGCTGTCTACGACGAGATGTTCAACTTAAACGCCAAGGGACCGCTTTTCGCGGTGCAGAAGCTCGCGCCGCTGATCAACGGGGGAGGCTCTATCGTCTTCACGACCTCAATCGCCAACGTCAAGGGAATGCCCGGCAACGCCACATACGGAGCCGCCAAGGCCGCGCTGCGATCATTCGCCCGGGTGCTCGCCGCTGAGTTGCTTCCTCGCGAGATTCGCGTCAACGCGGTGACGCCCGGCCCCATCGACACGCCGATCTTGGGCAAGATGTTTCCCGATAAAGACGCAGCCGCCCAGCTTAGGGAGAAGATGACCGGCATGGTTCCCATGAAGCGCTGGGGGACGTCGGACGAGATCGCCAAGGCCGTCCTCTTCCTCGCGTTCGATGCGACCTTCACGACCGGCGCCGAACTTCCGGTAGACGGAGGATGGTCTCAACTCTAAGGTGTGGACCGTCCGGGAGGGTAAGCTGGCATCGAGAACGGTCTTCAATGACTCGCATACCATTGCGCACCTGATGCAATAGCGAACGCAGTGGCGGCGGCTCGGTCGTCGCCACTGCGCGCTCCTCCCAAGAGGAAACATCGTGTTCGGCACGACCTTCACGACCGGCGCGGAACGCCCGCGGGAGGGCACAGCATGAGCCACACCTCAGAGGATTACTGCCGCTCCTGTACAGCAACCGATGAGTATCGGCGCGGAGATGCAGGCTGGTAAAAGGAGGACTAAGAAGATGCACAACCTAGTAGTGAACTCTTTGGCGGTTGCTTATCTCGCAGCGAATACATACGCCATCGTGAAGGTAGGAGTGTTTGAGTTAGCACGTTCGCGCAGTCGATCGAGCGTAGGCGAGACGCTTCGCCGACACATGACCATCGAAAAGTGGGAAGACGTAAAGCTGCCGGGTGCCATCTGGCCGAAAACGGCTTCGGTCAAGTCCATACTTCAAGTCATCGCGAAGGAAGACCACCACGTCGTCGCGATTATGGATGGGGATCCGCCAGTCTTGCTTGTTAGTTTGTTCGGTGAGTATGACGCGTTTCTTCCCCTAGGCACACTTGCGGAAGGCCGACTTCCTACCACGTCGGGTGAAGGAACGGTTTGGCGTATCGAACTGCCAAATCGAAAGCTCTCCAAGTTGACGATGACCGCTCTGATCGGGGAACGCTCCGAAGAAGCACGGCGCAGGGCAAGAGAAGCTCTTGATTTGTAGGGGCCTAGCGGGGTACAGCCAGGAAAGACATGATTACCTACACCTTCAGGTTCCGGTCTGAGCTTGAGCTTGATTCTTGCGTTTCTTCTTTTTCTTCTTCTTTTTCTTCTTTGAAACGACAATCTCTATGACGCCCTTCTTGCGTTTCTTTCGCTTCTCCTCCGGGAGCTTCGGAAATCCCTTGAGTTCCTTAGAACCCCTAACAAAACCGCGTCGCGTAGGCAGGGTTCGACATTCTGACCCACTGCAAGCGGACAGGGAAGGATTCGAGCCCTAAGTACAGGGTACAGGTGTTAGCCCGTACAACGGTTTAACAAAATGATCGTTCCTCGTCGCCGTCACTTCGTTCTCAAGAGCTTACGTCGGACTCAGGACCTCCAAGTCGGTCTCAAGGGCTCTCACTCGGCAATTATTGCGCTCCGCCTTGTGCCTTTGTGCTCCAACAGCCGCTCTCGGTTACGGTGATATTGAGGTCAATGAGTTCTATAAAAAGGGAAGTCAAGAAAAAACTTCTGCCTCGACCGGAGGGCGAGTGCGACGTCTTGATCTCCAGCCCACTGTATAAGTGAGTGCCCCCGATCGCTCAGGGTTTTGCTCTGAGCGGTTTGTCCTTCTCGTGGTTCTTTGCTGGTGGCGACAATGCCAATCGAGTCTAAGAGACTTCGCAAGCGAGATCGATGTCTGATGGTAATCATGGTTCTATCCGAGGCTCGTGGCCTACCGCTATTTCTGATTATCCGAGGGGGCATAGCGTGTAAATGGGTGACTCGCTGGCGAAGCAGACGCGGCCCAACTCATTGACTGATACTCGCCCTCGAATCGAGCGTCTCCAGAACCCGACCGACCACCACTGGCGAACCACCAAAGATGGAAAAATCAGCTTTCCAGATCTGCTCAAGCTGCTTGCTGATCTAACTGTTTGGCGTCGAAGTCCACCCCTTTCTTCCAGATGGTTAAAGTAATGGCGGCGATCTTCCTGGCCAGGGTGAGGCGGGCCATGGTGGGCCGCATCCCTTTCGCCAGAAGGGCCAGGGAGAAATCGCGGAGTGGCCCCGGCCGGGTGCTGGCCGAGATCGCGGTGCTTTTGAACAGATTCTTGAGATCGCGATTGTAGTTGCCATTCAACCCTCGAACGCTGATGCGTCCTCGGTTGCGAACGACTTTGCCGCGAACATACCGGTACTCGCCGCTGTCGTGGGTTTCAACGGCGAACCCGCTGTAGGCCCAGAGCTGTCGCTTGGTGCGAAAACGATGTGGAGTTTGCAGCAGCGCGACCAGCAAAGCGGCACGGATCGGACCGATGGAAGGAATCTGGCGCAATAACTTCACGGCAGGATGCTTGTGGCTCTCCGCCACGAACTCGCAACGCGCAGCTTGCCGCAAGGGCTGGAGCAAATCCAGTTGCTGGTAGAAGCGTTCGGCCCGGAGACGAACTCCGGGTTCGGAAATCTTGGCCAACCACTCGCTGCGATGCCGAGCCGCATACAGTGCCACTGCAGAGAATGGCCCAACTGCGATACAGCGCTTTAATCCGGCTCATCGCTCGGGTGAGATCCTGCGTGATCGTCAGATAGCTGCGGCCTAACTCCTTCAAGGTTCGTAGCCCGTGCTCTCCGTGGTACACCGGACTGAGTTGGTTGCCGCGCAAGAGCTCGGCCAGCTTCCGCGCATCGATCCGGTCACTCTTGCTGCCATCCTTCAACAGGCGTTCTTGCGCGGGTCGCAGACGATAACCCGGCTGACGTGGGGTTTTAGAAGATCATGTAACCAGGCAGCACAGGTCCCTTCCTCGAAGGTCACCGCTAGAGTTCCGCGCATTCCTCGCATGAACTCCAGAATCGTAGCCGCCTTGGTTTCCAGAATGCACTCCATGATCAGCTTGCCCCCGCCGTCCACGATGGCAACCGACGTTGTGGCCTGGTGCACGTCCATCCCAATATACTTCTCTTGACTCATAAAGGCGCTCCTTTTCGTTAGGTTGGCGATCCGAACAATCTCAACCTACCGCAAAAGTGGGCGCCTTTTTATATTGCGTTTAATGAGTGTACCGTGAAATCGATAGCGCTCGGGGCGGTACCGCTCAGGATCGTAACTTTCCTTGTCGACGCGGTGTCTGACACCTCGGCCATAATTGCAGATTATCTGTCGAACGTCACCTCGTGCTTTCCGTGAGGCTGTGCAGCAACCTCAGTTGAGCGTAATAACGATCGGACCAACAGTTTTCGCGTTGTTGGTGTCGACCTGAGTTGAGATCGCCTGAGCCACGACGGAGACATTCACGGTTTGAGGGTTTCCGCCTCCGCCCCCGCCACCTCCGCTGCCCCCACCCCCGCCGCCACCACCACCACCACCTCCTCCTCCACTTCCGCATGAAATGGCGCCAATCACAACCATAACGGCTATCAAGGCCAGGAACGACTTCTTATTGCGCCGAACCACCAACAGAGACACCGGCAACACAAGGGCGACCCAAAAGCCCGAGTCCGAGCGAGTCCGAGCTCTGTGACGATCTTCTGCTTTTGCGTACGTGTTCGTTATCGTCAATTGTGCTGTTGCTGTGCCGCCGTCGGTCAGGGTTAAGGGCGCCGAAGAAACGGCGCAACTCACGTCATCGTCGACGAGACCCGGACAGGCAACAGTGATCGTATTCGAGTAGTGATTGAGAGAGGTCAGGGTCACATTAAACGTCGCAGATTGGCCCGAAGCCAAAGTGGCCGTCGTCTTGTCCAAAGCGGCGGAAAAATCTCCCACTCGCAGCATTGTGCTGACGCTATGAGACACGATGTCCGCCGTTCCAACGATCTGGAAAGGATAGTCGGCAGGAGCGAGTTGGCTGTAGTTGATGACAAAGCCGACTGTCCCATCTGACGTGTAGAACAAGGAATCGAGTCCGCACCGCGTGCCCGCGGGTAGACCGGGGCAAGTGAAATTCAAAGGTTCGTTCAACCCATACGTGGCCGCGACCGTCACCGTGGCTCCCGTGTTTCCGCTGGGCCCGACGACGAAAGTGGTGTTCTCGATGGTCCATGAAAAATCTCCGATTCCGAGCTCGAAGGAAGCTTCGGTCGGCACGAAGCCATCCGTAGTGCGAATCGTCACTTTGTAGTTGCCAAATGGAGTCGACGGGACAGTGTTGACGGTAACGACGACTTGTCCGTAGCCGCCCGGAAGAATCAGCATTGAGTTTGCGCTGAAGGAACATGACGCTCCTGCCGGCAATCCGCGGCATTGTAAGGATGAGTAACTCCCCGAGTATCCTCCTTCGCTCTCAATCGTCATGTAGATTTCGACGTGTTCGCCGGGTTCGATGCTTTCCTTCACGAGTGCGTCAGGTCCCATCAACGGATCGTACAGTGAGGAGGTCACTCCCACCGTGAGGTTCGGATTCGGTTTGGTGCCGTAGGCCACTGCGGTCTGAGAGCCTTAACGTTGCGTAGAGAGCGAACACATGGGAGACGTCAAAGGTGGAACCCAGTGTGAACGAGACATCTTGTGTCTGTTGGCCAGCGTTAAAATGGATGCTCGCCGGAAGTTGGATGGCGGGGTCGCTGGCGGAAAGAACCACGATCTCGGCAGAAGCGGCGGGCAAGTCGAGTACCACCGTTGCCTTACCGGTGTTGCCAAGTATCGGGCTCGAATCGAGTGAGATGTCGAGTGCGGGAGCAGGGGCAGCAGGGATAGTAGTGAATGACGAAGTACTGGCTGTCAGTTCCATCAGGTCAGTTGTGCCATTCCCACTGAAGTCCGCGCCGATGATCGGTTGGCTAAAGGCCGCAAGCTGGTAGGTGTGGTCAGTGACAATAAACGTGCCATCCCCTACGCCTTCCAGAATCACGAGACTGGGGTCGACATACTCTGCCTGCGGCGCAGGCCAGGCGATCATCGCGATGTCGGGGATGCCGTCACCGTTGAAGTCTCCAACCAGCGCCGCGTTAAAGGGTGGAAAGGCCACGCCGGGAAGATCGTAGCTCGGTTGCTGCTGAAACGTCCCATCTGCGGAGCCAAGATAAACAGTAACACCCGGTTGATGAGTCACGTTGTCGAAATTAAGATTCGGATCACGAGCCTGAATCAGATCCGGATAGCCATCGTGATTCACGTCCGCAACGGCCACAGCCCCGAAGTGAGAAATCAAGATAGTTGGAGTCTGGAAGGTTCCATCGCCATTGCCGAGAAGCTCAATCAGATCGTCTCCGCCGGCTACCCACCCTTGGTTGGCGTTGAGACCGGCGAGTAGATCGAGCTTTCCATCGTGGTTCAGGTCCACCGCAAAAAACTGCTGAGGGCCGAGAGGGCCCAGAATAGGAAACTGCTGTGCGGCCAAGTGATTAAAGGTCCCGTCTCCATGCCCTAGGAAAATGTCGAATTGCCATTGCGTCCCGGTAGAGTCCGTCCCCATAACCGCAAAATCCAATTTCGCATCGTTGTTGAAATCCCCGGCAACTACCTGCTGCGGATAAGGCAATGTGCCCAGGGTGACGGGAGCAGCAAACGTTCCATCCCCGTTGCCGCGAAAGAAGAGGACGTTAAAACCTTCACTCCCGTCGTTATAGGTGTTCATGTAAACCACATCCGGAGGGGCCGGATTGCGAAAGGCGCCGGCGACGAAAACTGCAACCGGGACCGGGCCCTCGCCTGCGATCGTGCTTCGCACCGGCGGTAGAAAGTTTCCCGTTCCGTCATTCAGCAACGCCGTAAGTTCAGGCGGGTCGTTCACGTTGAGTCCGAATTCAATCAGGAGCAAATCCGGTTTCCCATCTCCATTAAGATCGGCTACCTTCATGGGCGACTCATAGTCGGGAGCATTCACCGGGCCAAATGTGTAGCCCACAGTCGCACCCTGCGGCGGCCCATAGTTTCCCGCTCCGTCGTTGGCGAGCAGTCTAACTTTGTTTTCGAGAGAATCCGCGGTCAGAATTTCCGGGCGGTGGTCGCCGTTAAAATCTGCCCCGACAAATGAAAACACGTTCGCCCCGGTCCGATACACCTGCGCCACCGCGAGGTCGCCTTTCCCATTCCCTTTGAGCACCGAAACCAAATAGCCGGCCTCGGTGCCTGCCTCCGGGTTATCCATTACCGGATAGAATGCTGCCCCGCCTATGACATCCAGATGCCCATCCCCGTTCACGTCGGCGATCACAATCGACGGGTCGAGATCACCCACCATCGCGGTAGGATTCGGGGTCTGCGCAAAATTGCCATCGCAGGTTCCTTCCGCCACCGTGAGCAGACCGAGGGCTCCAAGCTGTACCACATCCAGACAACCGTCCTCATTCATATCACCCAAGCCGACCACCAGAGGACCATCAATGTAACCCAGGTAATTTCCGGCCGCGAAACTTGTGCCGGACTGGTTGAGATAGGGCATGAAGAAGCCTTCGGTATTGGCGGTGATCACGAAGTCAACATAACCGTCATTGTTCACGTCGCCCGCGGCGATCCAGGTAGTCGGAACTACTTCGCCGTCTGGGAAACTGACGGCTGGCGGGAAAAGCGTGCCAGAGAAACCACCTAAGCCGTCGCCCAGCAAAATCTCAAACTCTGGTTGCGTCGCGTCCATCGCGACGGTGAGGCCTACCACCAGATCCTGATTGCCATCGTTGTTGACATCGGCCGCGAGAATGAACGTCGGGATCTGGGGCAGGGAGGTCTGCGTGCTCGGCTGAAAGGTGCCATCTCCGTTGCCCAGAAAAACTTCTACCGTGTTCGAGTCGCCGTTCACGACGGCCAGGTCGACCGGGCCATTTTTGCGCAGCTTGACGGCAGTGATCCAGGCGGGCGATTGACCCTGTGTGTATAGGATCTCTGGAACCTTGAAGGTGTTGTCGCCGTTGCCGAGGAATACATAAATCGTGTTGTCGCCACCGTTGCTGATTGCGAAATCCATCTTGCCGTCTTCGTTGAAGTCGCCGCTTGTAATTGCGGTGGGGATAAAGCCGGCGGGCAACGCGGGATGCTCGGCGAAGCCGGGATTGCCAAAACCTGTTGCTGGCCCGCTGTTCGTGGCGTGGACCAAGCCGTTAGCACGCGCCGCGGATGGCATCTCTCTTGCCTTTGAATTATCGCGCTGCCACTTACTCGTGTCTTGATGAGCCAGGCGAGCGTATTTCCAACCCAGAAACCGGGAGTTCTTTCGAATGCTCGCTCGCCGGTCGGCCAGAGTCTTGGCCGCGTCCTGGCCGAGTCGCAGAGGGTGAGGAAGTATCTTCTGGGCGCGCGCACTCAGAGTGAGCACGAACAGGAAGACAACGGCGAAAAGAATTCTCCCCGCCCGACGAAGCGGACGAACTCCAAGACAGTGCGACACGCAAGCCTGAGTACTAGGTCGAGTCATCGAGTGCGCCAACCGAGCGATTCGGTAACAAGCGAATCCGCGGTAGTATACCGTGCCCGTCAGCGCTGCCATAGCCCGCCCTTCGCAAAGAACGCGAAGAACGGGCCACCCAGTGTGTCGGTTGCTGCAGCGAAGTCAAAAACCTGGGCCAACCCGCCCAACTACTTTTCCTGTTGCTCATGATTCGGCGCATGGTCGCGTTGATGCCATGCGCTCGCGCTACCCGCGCCACCGACGCGCCTTCCACCAACGTCTCTTCGACAATCCGCCGTTTCTCCGCGATGCTGCGCCGCTGCCGCGGGGTCGCACCCAACAACTCACTCTTACTCGTGATCCCATCTGTAACTTGCCGGGAAGTGTCCATCTCCGCTCCAAGTGGACACGTATCCGAAGTGTCCTCTTCGGAAGAATGACTCCCCACTATCCCACTGTCCAGACGGTGACAACCGTACGCTTACCGTCGCAGCTGCGCGCGGTGCGCAGAAAAGGCAACCGCCGGTAACACGAGCAGGTGATAAAGTGCAGATGATGAGCGCCATAGGTGCGATGCAGGCCGCTGGGCATGACAAAACCCATCGTACAGGCAGCATCGGACCCGCCCTTGCCAAGAACGCAAGGACGGGGCACCCACAGTTCCGTAACGGGAAGGAAAAACACTGAAGCCCGGGCCACCCGTCCATCTCTACTCCTTTTCGTATACAAACACACCCCTGTCAGTTGGTTGACCTGGGTTCCACCAAGATTCCGTAATGACTCTTCCATCGTTGCTCAGTTCCAGGGAGCCTTGAGTGAGAGCTTTGCCATTGCGCTTCGTCAGAGTCTGAATCTCGCGTCGTCCAACCATCCGTGCTGAGTAGGTCAGCCCCTCTGAAGCGTGTGGCCCATACACAGAAGCATCGGCTCCGTCGAACGGTGCATCAACATACTGCCCGCCGCTCGGATAGCTGAGATGCAGGGTTTGCCTGTCCAGCCGCAGCGCCAGATCGGCATGCCGCCGGACGTAGCTTGTGTCCCGCCACTGGCCAACAAAGTCATTGGAACCTGACATCCGCGAAGCGATGATCTGCCCTGTGATAGCAGAACCGCTCGGACGGAACGCGGTCGCCGTCACCGTGAGAACTGTCCCGCCAACCGAAAGCTCCCAATGATTCGCACTTGTCCTTGCCCCGTTTTCTTTTTGCGTTAGGTCCAACACAGTGACGCTACTTTTCACACAGGCTCGTGTTCGATCTTTCGCTGTCGGTCGATCCTTTCCATCACAGCGAAAAGTGAAACTCGACCTTCCGTCGTCGTAGCGATACTCACCGTCCCCCGAAACCGAAATGGTAAAAATCGGGCCCTGAAAGTTGCTCCTTGAGGGATTCAGTTTCCATGTGCCGTTCCAGTCCGGGGAGGGCGCGCGGCAGCCCACCAATGTCGCCGCTAATGCGCAAAAAACAACCCAACCGAGGCAAGCGTCCCTCAAATCGCGTGTGTGACGACCCATCGAGAAGATCAGCTCAGTTTTAACGTCCGTAGACCTGATACAGAAAGTATCCAATAAAGCAAAGACCGATGAGATAGCAAGCCACAACGTCTTCCCAAAACTCCTTCGGTTGTTTGGCGCGGTAAATAACACGACCAAAGCGTGCCCAGACCACTCCGGTACATGTCGAAACTACACCCACGATCAGAGATATGATCCCGAGAATCAAGTAAAAATAAGGTTCCCTCAGAAGTGCCGTCACTGCAGCAGAGTTCAATAGCACCCGCCCATGGCTTGACATTCATCCATCAAAGCGGGATTGGGTATCAGGTGGCCATTCCCGTCCTCTATATTTTGTGGCGGCGCTGCGTTAAACATAGGAGTCATGACGTGATCGACGAACCCTTGTGCTACCGGCGTGGCGACGTCCTGGACAGCAGCTACCGCACCAACCCCCTCGCCTACGACAGGAATAAACGCGGCCCCAGTCATTGCTACATTCGTAGCACTGGGATCATTCACTATACTTATGGCCGCCCCTAGTCTGCCCAGCGACGCATGATGCGTGGCCTCGCCGACTACACCTAGTGCGTCCGTGCCGATCGCAACGTACGGATTAGGCTCGCGTACCTCTGTCACGATTCTGGTGGTCACCGACTCCCGCATTCCGAAGTTCCAAGAATGCCCACCAAAGAGATTACCCAAGTGTTGTCCCAGCCGACTCCAAAAGCCTTGCTTTTTACTTTGATTTTGCGCCTGCGTATTCGCAGCCTTGGCATTATTCGATTGTGCTGATGGGCTCTGACACTCCTCCTCGCCGGCTGTGCATCCCCCCGAACCGTCATACCCAAACGACACGTGCCCATCCGGGTCGCCAAACGTGGTGGGATTGTTCTCGACGTAACTGTATAAGTTCAGGCTCTGCGGGTTTCCGAAGTGGGCATACGGAACGTCAGTAGGTTTTTCCGCCCAGTCCGGCGTCATGAACCGGCCCAGACTCGACGTGTCGTACCTCGCTCCGAAGTTATCCAGCCCGCTCTCCGCGTCCCTTTCCGTCGCGTTGAATTTGTAGTGCTGGGCCACACACGCGGTGCAGTAGTCGTTCTGCACTGCGCCGTAGGGATAATAGTCAATATCCTGCTCGGTGGCTGTTCCGGTCGCGTTTTCTATGACGCTGTGCGATCCGACTTGATCGGAGAAATAGTAATGAACCGCAATCGTCGCTCCGGTCGAGGTCACGTCGCGGCGGGCGATCCTCGCGCCATTGAAGAAAATATACTCTTCCACCGGGTTGCCCGAGAGGTCGGTCTCGTCAATGGTATCAGTGCCGACTCCGCGCCAGTAGAGCGTGCCGTTGGTGCCGCTGGTTGGGCACGGAGTGCCTACAGTTGCGGCGGCACACTTTTCCACCCGCTTGCCGTCCCCGTCGTAAACGTAGCTCTCGCCCGAGGTCCAGATCAGGCGATTCTCGGCATCGTAAACGTAGCTGGTTGCTCCATTGCTGGTCATGTTTCCGGCGGCATCGTAGCCGAAACCGACCAACTGGTTGTTCGTATTGGCCGGGGCATTGAGCCCCTCGTGACTCGTCTTTCCAGAGATTCCCGCTTCGTTGGTAAGGTTGCCCCAGGGATCGACGCTGAAGGTCTCGCCCCACTGCGGGCCGCTCGATTGCCCGCTGGCGATGCGATTCAGGGCGTCATACGTAAAGCTCTGGTTCCTGGTCGTGTTCAGGCAATTCGTGATCGGCAATACGTTGCCATTGTTGCCACTGCCAAAGCCAAAGTTGTAAGTCTTGTTCATGACGTTACCCACCGCGCCAGGGCAGGTCGAAGTCATCTGGGTGACCGGAGGCGGCGTGTTGGTTCCGTAGAACATTTGCACAGGCTGCAAGCGGGAGTTGTAGGCAAGCGCTTCATGAATCACGCCGCCATTGGTAAGGGTCTGTAATTCGCCGGGGGGAGCGTAGGTTGCTCCGGTGGCAAAATTGATATTGTCGCCCGTGTCTTTAACGCTCAAGGCTCGCCCCGCTCCTCCGACCTGATAGGCGAGGGACTTCTGTGGGGGTGTAGTGAGATGAAGCAGCGACCCGTCCAGATTGTAGCTATAGTTAACATATTTCGCGGCCGCGATCCCGCCGATAAAACGCCTGTCCTGCAATACCCTCCCCATCGGATCGTGATCCCAGGCAGTCGAGCCTGAGCCATCGCACATCGATGTCCGTCTCCCGATACCGTAACTGTCGGGTAGAGTGGGCGGTGCTTTCTTGCAGCCAGTAAGGGCCGCGCCATCGTAACCGTATTGGACCGCGGCTGTCGAACCATCATTGTAGCTTTTCTGTTTCAAGCGGTTGTCAGCATCGTACCCGTACGTGGTGGCCACAGTCGTGCTGTAGCTGGACTGGTTCGGCTTCGGACCGGTCTTCTGGTAGAGGTTCCCAACATTATCGTAAGAGTAGCCGACGGTGCAGAACGTGCCCGGCGGAACCGGCATGGAAATCTCGGGGTTGGAGGAAGTCAGCAACTGCCCCAACGAGTTGTAACTGAAGCGGCGGACCCGCCAAGCGCTAGATGCGTCGCTGCTCGGCGCGGCCGAACAACCCGTCCCACTGACGCCGCCGTGCTGCTCCACACAAAGCAAGTTATCGAGGACATCATAGTTGTACAGGGTCACGTAGGGCACCAACGATCCACCCGATGACTCCCCGCCGGTGAGTGAACTAGTGTAGGCCGAGGCCGTGAAAGAAGGACGAGGATAGGAATCTGAGGAAGCCGCCGCAAACGAGACCGGATAATTTGTGTTTGGCCCCGTCGTGGTAGCAGTCAGGCTCAACGAACTGCCGGAAAGTGAGGCGGTCACAGGGGACAGGCCATTCGTATTGAAAATATTGGCGAGATCACTCGCAACCGAAGCCGATGTACTGCTTACTCCGTAAGTAGCTTGCGCGGTAAAGCCACCAACGGTGACCGAAACGGTGCCGGTGTCTGGGGGATTTGCGGAACCTCCAGTCATACCCGAAGGCGTGGAGAAGGTAAATGACGGGTTTGAGAAAAACTGCGAGTCCCACGCGAAACTCGAAGACAAGGTGTAGTCCACGGTGGGCCCTGTTCCAATGCTGGTAAGAGTCACACTCCCACCGTTGGCCGTGGCCGTCACCAACTGTGAGGAGTTCGCAGCAGATGCTACGAGCGATGCGAGCGAGCTGGCCGTGCTTGTTTGGCCATAGCTTACCACGTAACTCTGGGTTCCAATCCAGAGCTGGTAATTGCCAGAATCGTAGATCAGCTGACAGCTTCCTCCTCCCTGAGGAGGACAGTAGTTAAACGGCGGTTGCTCGAAGCCGCTGATACTGATCGTTGCGCTCGAGTGAGTGGCGCCGGGATTCTGCTCACTGCCGCTGATGAACACTGTACCGGTCCCAGGCGTGCCATTAGCGGTGGAGGTAGGTTCGCCGACTTCGACCAAGCGGCCAAGAGCGTCAGAGCAGCTTTGCCGGAACTTCAGTGCCTCATCAGTCACTATCGAGCAATTTGTCGGGGGGCTGTTCGTGGTCGAGATTAGGTCGTAGTTGGTGGTCACATTGTTTGATCCGGAAGTGCCATCCGGCGGAATCAACATAGTCACTCGGCCAAGCGCGTCATACTGGGTGGTCGTAATGCCGTATGTGGGGTCACTCGTGTTACGGTAGGCGTTCGACACCGTGGATTGGCGTTCAGCGCCGTCATAGGTCATGTCAACGTAGGTCACGCCGTCGGGATCGGAGTTCAACTGGGTCTGCGTGAGTCGCGATAACCCGTCCATCACCGAGGTAGAGAGTTTGTTAACGCTCGCAGTTATCTTCTGTGTTGTCACAGCCGTTCGTGGATAGGACGCTCGGTAACACTGGCTCCCGCTGACGTCACTGTAGCAGGTTGAGATCTGACCGCCATCCGCGGGAGGAGCCGTCGTCAGCGTTCGGCGATTCAGCAGGTCGTAGGCGAAGGTGGTTACCTGATTATTCTGGTCAGTGGATGTTGCCTTCGTTCCGGTGCATGAATTGTAGGAGGACTTGGTGATCAGTCCGGCTGGGTCCGTGACCTGGGTGACGTAAGCTTTAGCCGAGCCGCCTGTAGGCAAACAACTCGTGTTGCCACAGGAGTCTGTGTAGCTGTACGTTGTCGTCCTCGTGAGGTTATCGTACCCCGAATTCGAAGGGGCGGTTGTGCTCAACACATTGCCCGCATCGTCATATTGGTTTCGTGTGCTCAGCATGGCTCCATCGGTGTTTCGCCACCGCGTAATGGCAGTCACGTTGCCACGGTTCGTGTAACTGGGACCAAACGCAGAACTGTGTTGAACCGCTCCGCTTGCACTGATGCCCGCCGTGTAATTGTCTAGTTCGTAGTCGGTCTCGGACAGTTTGTTGTTCGATCCATCGAAGACCTTCTCGCTGGTCTTCCGGTTGAAAATGCCCCACGTATTCTGCGTTTTCCTGACCAGAGCCCCGGGAGCGCCCAAGCCATAAGCGTACTCTCGCACCTCAGTCACATTGTTGTTCGAGTCGTAATCCCACTGCGTCTGCGTGGCTAGGCCATTTTGCAAAGTTGTAGTCTTGCTTGTTGGATAGCCAAAAGGTGATAGATACGTCGTTTGAATCGTGCGAAGTAGAGTCGATCCGCCCTGGTAGATCGCGCGGCTAGTTTCTAGCGGGGGCGCTGAAAGCGACGGGTCACCTTGGGAAAACTCGTAGCTGGTTACATTGCCCAGCGGGTCTGTGACTGAGTTTGCCGCATTGTTGAACATCGTGTTGTTGTTGTTAATGGTTGGGCTGTACGTCGTCACATCTTCCGGCACTGGACAGTTTGCGCCCGCAGCCGCAGAGGTGGCGCCAAAGGCAATGGCTGGGGCGCGGCAGACATACTTTGCGACTACCTCCGGATAGGTGTAGGGAGCCACGTACGGCCCCACATTCTCGATTCGATGAGCATAGCTTTGATAGTCGTAGGCATATCGCGTGTATCCCCCGCTGGGGTAGGTGATCTTGACCAGCCCTCCACATCCGTCGTATTGAAAGGTGTACGTGAGGCCGTTTGGAAGAACCACAGATGTAGGAAAACCCAGTGTCCCCTGCGGCTGAGATACGGGCATGCCCCCGGAGGTTGCAGGCAACGGAAATGTACAAGATACGGGCAACGATTGATTATTGATCGTGACAGTTTGCAGGGATCCGCTGGAATCCTTGTATTGAACGCTACCAGAACCAAAGGTAATGGCCCTCCCAACCGTGTCAACATAGGTGCCTAAGGAGATCTGGTTACCATTAGTATCCGTGAAACTACTGAAGCCACCGCCGTTGACACCGGAAAGAGTGGCGACCGATCCGTCTTTCATGGTCACAGTGCCGTATGTTAAATCAACCGAAGCCTGTAGATCGCCTGAAACCCCACTTGTCAAAACGTCATATTGGGTGTCATACACCCAATGCGGCTGCAGTGGTTCAGATACGGTATCCCACCACTTGCAGCCTGTCCTAAGCTCAGGAACACTGAACTTGCTGCCGTCTCCCATAACTAGCACGTATCCCGCCTCGCACATCACATTGTTTGGGTCACTCGGGTTAGGGTTGACTGTCGTTGTGGGATTAAGCCCCGAAGGACCAGGGTTCGTAACCAGCCATGACGATCCATCTTGGGTCCAATACATGACAGGCGCCCCATATTGTGGTACCCAAAACTGACTGTTGTAGGTCATTGAGACCGAAAAGTCGAGACCGTTTCTCCCCGGCAGGCTGAGAAGAGGAATCGAGAGGGTTAGGCCGCCGCCCGCAAGATTGACATTCTCGCGCACCCCGTCATAGGTTTCCTGTGAGTGAATTCCGGTATCATTCGCAAGACTTGGACTACTCGTGGTCTGGGCAACGGTTGCCGCAGTAAAGAGCAGCGCAGCAGCACATAATGAGGCGAGAAGGCCACTTCTTCTGTTCATCGTCCGATCCTTATTTGAACCAACGTCGGGTCAACACGTTCAACAAAGCGTGAGTCCCCCTGCGTCGACAAAAAATAGAACCAGCACGGGGATTCCGACTACTGCTCTACTTCGTATCGAAGTCAGATTCTGGCAAGCCAACATTCCACTGCACACTATCCAGTTGCAGTGTTGAAAGAAGTTTCCCCCCGGCAAAATCCTGCGCGATAAATGGAACGGAAATTCCCTGGACAGACTGGTAGTTGCTCCAATAGCGCGTCACCGGCAGGGACGTTTTGAGATCACTGATCGAACTAAATGTGAACTGAATCTTGAGGGGAAAGAAGGTAGTCGTCGACACGCTAATAATGGTGTGCGTACCCTTCTGACGAATTATGCTGAAGGAGTCGCCATCAGTTGCCGCGTGTTGAAGGTCTATTACGTGCGCCGTTTGACCGTTTACCTCCTCGGTCCCCAAATACAAGATCGACACGTCACTCATGTTGAAGTCTCCGGCAGTCGAAAAGAAGGGAAAGACTGCAGGGAACAGTGCATGAAGCGCATGCCACGGCAACGGACTACTTTGTGATCCGACAGTGATTCTGCCAGTCTGACCGTTGCGGACCACAGCGCGGGTAGGCTTAAAGAAAGAGTGCTCGCATTTGTAAACTGGTATTTAGGGAAGCTCTGAGCAACCATCGATTCTGAGGCGGCCTGGAATTCCAGACCTGCACCGGCCACGAATTTCCCTGTATTGCTTGCGACCTTACCGGAACCCGCCATTCACGCGGCTTGCAGAGACACTACGCCCTCGCCACTGCCAGCCGTTTGCGGTGCAGATACAGGTTCACCAACGCGAAGCTGGCGCACAGTC
>Ga0316363_10001647_pt1 | contig 18827 bp, 20 predicted proteins | sample Sb_taG_3_FD_200459 | JGI IMG/M metagenome (GOLD analysis project Ga0316363, IMG submission 200459) | Peat soil microbial communities from Weissenstadt, Germany - Sb_50d_a_PC metaG (v2) (version 2) | ecosystem: Environmental > Terrestrial > Soil > Wetlands > Peat | place: Germany: Weissenstadt...
CGGGAAGGCGGCCGCCATGTTTCAAGTTCGCCGGATGTCGTCAGTAGCCGCCGTAGCCGCCGAAGACGCCATTGATCACGGCGCCGATAATGGGAACGCCGTAGCCGGGGCATCCACTGTAGCCGTAGCCGGAGTCGTAGCCGGCGCAGCTGTCGTAGATCGGGCCGCCGCCATAGTAACCGCCGCCGCCGGATCGGACGACACGACCGCCACCGGCATAGCCAGCCGATCCACGTCCAACGCGGGCGTAACCAGCCGATCCATTTCCGCCACGGGCGGGGCCGGCCATCGCGTGTCCGCCACCATGTCCGGCAAAGGAATGTCCGCCGCCGCCATGCCCGGCGCCCGGATGGCCGGCAGCCAGCGCATTCGTCGCCATTGGCACGCAACCCAGCGCGACTGCGGCCGCGAGGGCGATGAGAGTTTTTTTGTGAAGCACGTGATTCTCCTATTATCGTTATGGTTCAAACAAAAATTTGTTTGTGACTGCACCGACAACGCCCGATCGCTGCCAACGGTTGCAAGGCATAGGGACACGTTCGCGTGTCAGACCTTGATGCGCTTTGCCTTAATTGCCCGTGCCTAGTGAGCAATTTTGCACAGTCTGCGCCTCGGCAAAGGCCTCTAATTGCAATGAAGAGTCGTTCTTTCGACAGCGGCGCAATGCTCGGCGCGCTTATTCTTACGTCGATCGCCAGATGCGTTCCTGGCGTAGAAGAATGTCGGGAAGCGGGGCGATGGTCACGGGCGGCGCATTGACCGCCTTTCGTGAGGGTAGATATGGAAACGGTGAGCTATGCGGTGAACTACAAAGAGCGCTCCCGACCGGCAGACGCGTTGACCTTGCCAAGTAGCCCGCTCCTCATAGACCTCGAAGATGCGCGCCCGCTTGCCCAGGCCGTCGTGGATACGATCCGCGAGCCGCTCCTGGTTCTCGACCAGGATTTGCGTGTCGTTACGGCAAACCGCGCTTTCTGTCAGGCATTCAGCACGAATCTTCAGGACATTCACGGCCGGCCGGTTTACGGGCTTGGCGATGGCCAGTGGGATATTCCCGAGCTTCGGTTGCTGCTGGAAGGAGTGGCACCTCAGCACGCCGTGATGGAGGCATACGAGGTCGAGCGAGACTTTCCCATTATCGGACGACGCGCGATGCTCCTGAATGCGCGCGAGCTGTATTTTCAAAAAAATTCCCGCAAGCTCATTCTCCTGGCAATCGAAGATGTCACCGACCGTCGCAACGCCGAACGGGAGATCGCCAATCTGCTGCAGCAGAAGGAAACGCTGCTGCAGGAGATGCAGCATCGCGTCGCCAATAGCCTGCAAATCATCGCCAGCATCCTTTCCATCAAAGCACGGGCGGTGAAGTCCGAGGAAACGCGGTTGCATCTTGAAAACGCGCGGCTGCGGGTCATGTCGGTGGCGGCCGTGCAGCAACAGCTGCTGGCTTCAGGCCACGGAGCGCAGATCGAAATCGGCCCTTATCTCGCTCGCTTGTGCGAGACGCTGGCAGCCTCGATGACCGATGACAGTCGTCCAGTCTCATTGCGGGTCCAGGCGGGCGTCGGCACGGCCTCATCGGCCGATGCGGGCAGTATCGGTCTCATTGTCACGGAGCTCGTGATCAATGCGTTCAAGCACGCCTTTGTCGGCGAGCGCGCCGCTGGCCAGCTTGTCGTTGCCTATGAGGCGGCCGATGCGGGTTGGCGACTTGCGGTTTCCGACAATGGCATTGGGACGCCGCAGGCCCATCTGGGTCCGGCCAGGTCAACGTCCGGATTGGGCACGATCATCGTCGAGGCACTCGCCAGACAGCTCGGCGCTCGTGTGGATACCGTGACGAACTCCCAAGGCACGACAGTCTCGATCACCCATGACACGTCAAATCGGGCGTATTGCGGATAAAAATTCCGGTCCCGGTCTTCCATTGTAATAATGAATAGCAATACCCATATCTGAAATAAGATTTGTATCGTCTAATTATACTTCAATGGGTAAAGTCATGATGAAAACGGATGTTATTTTGCGATTCACGCAGCGAGCGTTGTGGATTTATATCGTAGAGGCGGTGATTGTCCTTGTTATTGTTCTCGCGATCGGCGCTCACGCGTAGGCTCATCATCTCGTTTTCGCCTCATTGAGCGTTCCAGGCGTCGCAGAGCGCCAACCGTCGTACACATCACGGCGCCAGCTTATTACGGGATTTGATCCGCGCAACCGTCGCGGGGTCCTGAGGAGGGAAGCTCAGATGTTCACCGAAAAGAAATATCGTGTGAAGTCCAAGGAATACGGCGATCTCATCAAGGGGTCGAACGACCCAGGCCAGATTCGCAAATTTCAAGACTCGAAAGACAGTTTCAGCTCGCTTGCCGACAACGAAGAATGGCTGGCGAACAATTTCGACAAGATGGTGCAGGTGCCGGCCGAAGAGCATCCCGGCCACATCACTCTCGTCGCTGAAGAAGAGCGCGTTCTTCGCTGCCTGGGCGCCGCCGTCATCATGCAGTGGAACACGCTGCCGGCGAAACTTCAGCGCGAGCTCTTCGACACGGCCGGATCGATGGGCGATCTGTTGGATACGGCGGCGTTGCGAGGCCAAATCGCCAGGTTTTTGCACAAGCACAAGGACGACGAGTAGGAAGCGTGATATTTCGCGATTGACGGCTTCCTGATCCAGATTCCGAACCGCCGCATTCTTCACGCAATGCGTGATCGAGACATGCGGATTATTCCTCGATCCTCGTTTGCTCCAGCCGGGGACGATTGCCCACCGCGGTCTTTTGCGCGCTCTTTTGCGGCGCCATCCGTCGCGCGGCAATCGCCACCGAGAACGTGACCACCAGAAAACGCGCCAGATGATGCGCGCCGACATAGACGGGATCGAGATGCAGCGCCAGCGCGAGCACCATCATGGTGTCCTGCGCGCCGGGTGAGAACGCGATGACCACGTTGGCGATCGGGAACGGAAAGAAATAGGCCACGATGGCGATGAAGACCGCGGCGACCGCCATCGACACGGCGAACGAGCCGAACGCGGCGCCGAGATAGCCGACCAGCATCCGCGCCGTGGTATTGGCAAAACGCGAACCGACCAGCGCGCCGAGCGCGATCACCGAGCTTGAGCCGATCCACCACGGCAGCACCGCATGAACGTAGCCGGTGCCGTGCAGCAGGCCGGATCCGGTCAGCGCGCCGAACATCAACCCGCCCGGGAAGCGCAAATATAAGAACGCAACCGCGAAACTGACCGCGACCGCGACCAAGAGGATCATTTGCCCGAGCACCGAGACGTCGGCGGGGCCGCGCGCCACCGCGACCGCCGGCACCACCAGCCCGAACAAAGCGAGCCCGTTCGGCAGGCCGATGACGATCAACAGCACGCGCATGGTCTGCACGATGGCGATGGCGCGCAGGTCACCGCCGAGCTCCGACGACAATGCGATCACCTGTGCCATGGCGCCCGGACTGGCGCCGAGCAGCGCGGAGAGCGGATCCCAACGGTGTACCACCCGCAGATAGCTCGAAGTCGCAAGCATCAGGACGACGGAGCACAGCATGAGCAGCGCGATGCTCACCGGCCACGTGGTCACGCCGCGCAGCGTCTCCGGTGTCACCACGGCGCCGAGCAGAATGCCGACGATGACGTAGCAGATACGGGCCAGAGGGAGCGGCATCCTGACCGGCCGGCCCAACAGTGCGGCCGTCGCCACGGCCAAGACCGAGCCGGAGACCAGCCCCGCGGGCAGTGCCAGATAGGTGAATGTCAGCCCGCCGGCGAGCGCGATCGCAAGCGTCTCGGCAGTCTCAGCAAGCACGCGCCGCGAGGGAAGGGCAGGGACCATCGTTTCCCCATGAATGCTCCCTGGTGGAAGCGCCGTCAACGCGCCGGTCGCGACGGCGCATGCCATGGACAGGGCATTGGAAAAGTCATGACTTCCTTTAAGATCGGGCGCGGCGGACCTAAAAACGCCGCGCGCATGCGTCGGCCAAGGTCACGTTTGGGGTAAGGCCATGTTGCAGGGCTGGGTCGTCGTCATCATCGCCCTTGCCTATATCGGCTTTCTGTTCCTGGTGGCGAGCTATGGCGACCGCAAGCGCGAGCTGTCGCGCGGCACCACGTCGCGATTGCTGATCTATCCGCTGTCGCTGGCGATCTATTGCACGTCGTGGACGTTCTTCGGCTCCGTCGGCCTCGCCTCGCGCGGCGGCTTGGACTTTTTGGCCATCTATATCGGCCCGCTGGTGATGATCGGGCTGGCCTATCCGCTGCTCATCCGCATCGTGCGGCTCGCCAAGGGCCAGAACATCACCTCGATCGCCGACCTGATCGCGGCGCGCTACGGCAAGAGCCAGGCGGTGGCGGCGACAGTGGCGCTGATCGCCATCGTCGGCATGGTGCCCTATATCGCGCTGCAGCTCAAAGCGGTGTCGTCGTCGGTCGGCACCATTTTGGCGCAGGCCTATCCCGGCGGCGCACAGCCGATCGTCGGCGACAGCGCGCTGTTCGTTGCGCTGTTCATGGCGGCGTTCGCGGTGCTGTTCGGCACCCGCCATACCGACGCCACCGAGCATCAGGACGGGTTGATGCTGGCGATCGCCACCGAGTCGATCGTCAAGCTGGTCGCCTTCCTCACCGTCGGCATCTTCGTGACCTTCGTGATGTTTCATGGCCCGCTGGCGTTGTTCACCCGCGCGCTCGACCAGGCCAATACTGCGGCGGTGCTCACCCGCGTGCCGACGCTGACCAGCTTTGGCGCGATGACGGCGCTGTCGCTGTTCGCCATCGTGCTGTTGCCGCGGCAATTCCATGTCGCGGTGGTCGAGAACCACAGCGAGGCCGAGATCCGCCGCGCCGCCTGGCTGTTCCCGCTCTATCTCGTGCTCATCAATCTGTTCGTGCTGCCGATCGCCATGGCCGGCCTGCTGACGTTCCCCATGGGCCGGGTCGACAGCGACATGTTCGTGCTGGCGCTGCCGATCGCCGCCCATTCCGAATTGATCACGCTCATTGCCTTCGTCGGCGGGTTGTCGGCGGCGACCGCAATGGTGATCGTGGAATCGGTGGCATTGGCAATCATGGTGTCGAACGACATCGTGGTGCCGTTGGTGCTCAAGCGCCGCGCCACGCTCGCCGGCCCGAGCGATTCCGGCGCCTGGCTGTTGACCACGCGGCGCATCGCCATCTTCGTCATTCTGCTGCTGGCCTACATCTATTATCGCTCGGCCGGCGAGGCGCAGCTCGCCGCCATCGGGCTGTTGTCGTTTGCGGCAATAGCGCAGCTCGCGCCGGCGTTTTTCGGCGGACTGATCTGGCCGCGCGGCACCGCGCGCGGCGCCATTGCCGGCATGACCGCCGGCATCCTGGTCTGGGGCTATACGCTGTTGCTGCCGAGCATTTCCGACGCCGGCATCGTCAGTGCCGGCATTTTGGCCGATGGGCCGTGGGGCCTCGGCTTTTTGCGGCCGCAGGCGCTGTTCGGCCTCGATCTGCCGCCGCTGGTTCACGGCGTGCTGCTCAGCCTCGCCGTCAATATCGCCTGCTATGTCGGTTCTTCGTTGAGCCGGCGGCCGACCTCGATCGAGCGCGTGCAGGCGGATGTGTTCGTGCCCTCGACCTTGGCGCCGATCCTGGCGCCGATGGCGCCGAGTTTCCGGCTGCGGCGCGCCTCGGTCACGGTCGATGAACTGATCGCCACAGTGGCGCGCTATCTCGGCGAGGAACGCACCCGGGAATCCTTTGCAAGCTTCGCCGCTTCGCGCCGCATCAGCCTTGAGCCGCAGGCCGAGGCGGACTTCCAGCTCTTGCAATACGGCGAATATCTCTTGGCGTCGGCGATTGGCGCGGCCTCGTCGCGGCTCGTGCTGTCGCTGCTGCTGCGCAAGCGCACGGTCTCGACCAGGGACGCGCTAAAACTGCTCGACGACGCCAATGCGGCGTTCCACTACAACCGCGAGATCTTGCAGACCGCGCTCGACCACGTGCGCCAAGGCATCGCCGTGTTCGACAAGGATCTCAATCTCGTCTGCTGGAACCGCCAGTTCGGCGAGATTTTCGATCTGCCGCATGGCCTCACCCGCGTCGGCATCGCGCTTGGCGAGATTTTGCGCCACGTCGCCCAGCACGGCGACGAAAAGAATTTTGATGCGGTCATCGCCGAGCGCGTCGCCAAATACACCTCTGAGGTCGAGCCGTTCCTCGAACGCTTCGCCGCGCGCGGGCTGGTGATCGAAGTCCGCTCAAATCATATGCCCGACGGCGGCCTGGTGACGACGTTCACCGACATCACCCCGAGCGTGAAGGCGGCCGAGGCGCTCGAGCGCGCCAATGCCACGCTTGAGCGCCGGGTGCGCGAACGCACCAAGGAGCTGACCCGGCTCAACACCGAGCTCGAGCGCGCCAAGGCGGAAGCCGACGAAGCGAACGTCTCGAAAACCCGTTTCGTCGCCGCCGCCAGCCACGACATCCTGCAGCCGCTCAACGCCGCGCGGCTCTACGTCACCAGCCTGATCGAGCGCCAGCGTGCCGGCGAGGACGGCGACCTGGTGCAGAACATCGACGCTTCGCTCGAAGCGGTCGAAGAGATTTTCGCCGCGCTGTTGGACATTTCGCGGCTCGATACCGGCGCCATGAAGCCGGAAATGACGGACTTCCGGGTCGACGAATTGCTGCAGCGGCTCGACGTCGAATTCGCGCCGCTGGCCCGCGAGAAAGGCCTGAACCTGCGCTTCATGCCGTGCGCGCTTACCGTGCGCTCCGACCGCCGCCTGCTGCGGCGGCTGCTGCAGAACTTCGTCTCCAACGCCATCAAATACACGCCTGCGGGCGGCGTGCTGGTCGGCTGCCGGCGCCGCGGCGGCAAGCTGCGCATCGACGTCTACGACACCGGCATCGGCATTCCCTATGGCAAGCGCCGCGCCGTGTTCAAGGAGTTCCACCGTCTCGATCAGGGCGCGCGGGTCGCGCGCGGCGTGGGGCTGGGCCTCTCCATCGTCGAGCGCATCGCGCGTGTCCTCGACAGCGAAGTGGCGCTGAAATCCGTGGTCGGGCGCGGCTCGCGGTTTTCGGTCGAGGTGCCGCGCGCGGCGGCCGCCGCGGCGAGCCCGGCCATTGCCGCCATGACGCGAACCGGCGCAGGCCGGCTCAACGGCACGGTCGCGCTGTGCATCGACAACGATCGCAGCATTCTCGACGGCATGGAAAAGCTTTTGGGCGGCTGGGGCTGCCGCGTGCTGACCGCGGCAGACCTCGCCGAAGCGCTGGCGGCGATCGACGCCAGCGGCCTCGAGCCGGACGGTCTCTTGGTCGACTATCATCTCGACGGCGGCAACGGCATCGCCGCGATCGCCGAACTGCGCCGCCGCCTCGGCGGTCACGCGCCGGCGATCCTCATCACCGCCGACCGCTCGCTCCACGTGCGCGAGGAAGCGCTGGCCGAAGGCGTGCATCTTTTGCACAAGCCGCTCAAGCCGGCGTCATTGCGCGCTCTGATCACGCAGTGGCGCGTGCAACGGGTGGCGGCGGAGTAGCACTTTTCCGGCCCCGCTAGCGCGGGGACGGATGGAGCGGCCACTGGCCGGCTTCGATCCGCCCCGCGGCGATCACCGCCTGCGTGCGGCTTTCGACGCCGAGTTTTTGCAGGATGGCGGAGACGTGGGCCTTCACGGTCGCCTCCGAGACGCCGAGCTCGAACGCGATCTGTTTGTTGAGCAGGCCGCCCGACAGCATCATCAGCACACGCACCTGCTGCGGCGTCAGACTTGAGAGCCGCCCCATCAGGGCCGTGGTCTCGGCGTCGGTTTGCCGCGTCAGGTCGACATCGGGCGGCGTCCATACTTCGCCGGCTAGTACCCGCGCGATGGCGCCGCGCATGGCGTCGATGCCGAGCGTCTTTGGAATGAAGCCCGACGCGCCGAATTCCATGCAGCGGCGGATCACCGCCGGGTCGTCGTTGGCCGACACCACCACGATCGGCAGGCTCGGATATTGTGCGCGCAGATACATCAGGCCGGAGAAGCCGCGCACGCCGGGCATGCTGAGGTCGAGCAGGATCAGATCGACCTCGCCGCCGCGCTCGAGCTGTTCGGTGATCTCCTCGAAGGTGCCGGCTTCGCCGATGTCGGCGCGGCCGAACAATCCGGACACCGCCTCGCGCAACGCGCCGCGGAACAGCGGATGATCGTCGGCAATCAGGAGATGGTGCAATTGCGCTTCGGCCAATGTCGCCTTCCGATCGTGTGCGGCATTTTAGGACCGATCGGTATGGATGGTCCACAGGCCGGACCATGACGGCACATTGCGGCACGTCAAACCGCCGCGAACCGGACGTAATCGGGCGCTTTTGCCCGCCGGCCGCGGATTATTCGCCCTCCATTGACAGTCTGTTCGCCGGTTCGCCGATTAAGAAGCGCCTGCCCGGGCCCATCTCCTGGCCAACAGCGATAGCGGCGTCACGTCGTTACCGGCTGCGTAAAGGAGACTATCCATGATCAAGACATCAAAGCTTGCCCTCATTGCCGTGCTGGCGGCGATGAGCGTCGCATCGCCGGCGCTCGCCCAGTCGTTCAACAAGGGTGACGGCACCGGCAACGAATTGCCATTCGCCTATGGACCGAACGGCACCAAGCCGGCTTGGACCGTTGCTCCGCAAAACGAGCAGATTGCCGCACAGCAGAGCAATACCGGCAAGGTCGCCGTTCGCCAGACCGGCCACAACACCTTCGCTGCTGTCCCCGGGCGCGGCCTTTATGACTACGCCGCGGTTCCGTTCGCCTCCGGCTCCGATGCCGCAAACAGCGCGGCGGCCACCGGCGGCGGCAGCACCGGCTACAATGAAATGCTTCTTCGAGACTGAAGCATCGACGAAAACGAGGGCGGGCTCGGGCTCGCCCTCGTTTCCTTTCAATTGCTCGGAGCAGACGGGTGTCGCATCTCGTCAGTCATCGTGCGGAGATCGGGCAGTATGGGTCCGCTGCCGTCATGACCGTTTTGTTTGATCTCGGGCCGATGGGCAAAACGTGCCGCGAGGAAATCGATGAATGTCCGGGTTTTCGCCGACAGATAACGGCTGTGCGGATAGACGGCATAGACTGGCGTTTCCTGCGTCTTGTAGCCGGGCAAAAGACGGACCAGCCGTCCGGCGTTGATATCGTCGGCGACGAGATAGTCCGGACCGAGCAGTATCCCAGTGTCCTTGAGCGCAAGCGCCAGCAGCGGATCGCCGCTGTTCGCCGATAGCCGCCCGGAAACGCGGATGACCTCTTCCTTGCCGGTTTTTTGCTCGGTGAAGATCCACGCCCGCGGCGCCGCATAGGTATAGATCAGGCAATTATGCTCGACGAGATCGCGCGGCTTTTGCGGCGTGCCGTTTGACTTGATATAGCCGGGCGAGGCGCACAGCACCATTTCCACCGCATATAATTTTTTGGCGATCAGGCCCGAATCCGACAGCTGGCCGAGGCGGATCGCCAGATCGATGCGCTCTTCGACGAGATCGACATAGTTGTCGTGCAGGCTCAGGTCGATCGAGACATCGGGATAAGCGATGAGATAATCGGCAATCGCCGGCGCCAGTCGATGCGCGCCGAATGACACCGACGTGGTCACCCGGAGCAGGCCGCGCGGCGCGGCCTCAAGATCGCCGGCGGCGCGTTCGGCATCTTCCAGTTCACTGAGGATGCGCAGGCATCGCTCATAATAATTCTGCCCGACTTCGGTGGCGCTGACGCGCCGCGTCGTGCGATTGAGCAGCCGCACGCCGAGCCGCTCCTCAAGCGTGCGGATATGTTTGCTCACCATGGCTGGCGACATGGCGAAATGCCGAGCCGCCGCGGCGAAGCTCGACGACTCGACGACTTTGGCGAATACCGCCATTCCGATGAAGCGATCCAAGTGCGAACCTCTCGAGGCCAATCCCGGCCTTACACAAGTCCCCTTGGTCCTCCCATTCGGACGCGCGCTCGTTCGACCCCGCGTGGCGGCCTACCGTGAACTATTGGTTCGGGAACCAAACGACTACGCCCGCCCTTTTCATTGCAGCGCTGCGCGGATTGCATGATGTGATGGCGATCACAACTATTCGCCGCAACAGCCAAGAAATTGCAGTACCACCTCGCGGCGGTGCGGGCGCGCGCGGTGCTCCGCCACATAGATGCCTTGCCAGGTGCCGAGTTCCATTTTGCCGCCGGCGACCGGCACGTGCAGCGACACGCCGTTGACCATGGCTTTGACGTGGGCCGGCATGTCGTCGGGCCCTTCGACGTCATGCACCCAGCCGGCATCCGCCGGCACGATGCGCTCGAGCGCGGTGACGAGATCGGTCTGCACGTCCGGATCGGCGTTCTCCTGGATCACCAGCGAGGCCGAGGTATGGCGCAGATAAAGCAGCACCACGCCATCGCGCGCCTTGACCTGGTCCAGAAAGCGCGCCACCTCGCGCGTGATTTCGAAAAAGCCTTCGCCGGATGTTTGCACCGCGAGCGCCGCGCGTACGAGCGTCTCCACGCGCGTACTGCTGATGGCGGACAATTCGCTCAAAACCGCGCCGTCAGCTCTTGTTCAGCATCTGCTTTTGCGCCCGGTTGACGGCATCGACGAAGCGATTCCACAGCCGGCCGACATAGGCCACGGCGCGGTCGATGTCGGCATTGTCGGGCAGGCGGATCGTGATGTCGTTGTCGTGGCTGCCGGAAGGTTCCGGCGCTGCGCCGGACGGCAGCGGCAGGTCGTGCGACAGCAGCGCCTGCTTGAGGGCCGCATTTTCGCCGCGCAGCCGCGCGATCTCGCTCTCGAACGCGGCGCGATCCTCCGGCGCCACCTGACACGCCCAGCCGACGGTGCGCCGGCTGCACAGCGCGACTTCGCCGCTCTGCGTGTCGAGCCGGACAAAGCCGTCGGCTACTTTGTTGAGGGTGTAGCGCCCGCCATTGGTATCGGGCGTTCCTTCGTCGGCAAAGATCGGCGTGCTCAGGCAGCAGACAGCGAGGGCGGCGGCCAAAGCGAAAGCCTTGCTGAACATGGTCATCTCCTGACTGGGAGCGGTTTTCGAAACGGTAGCGACCAACATCCCGTATGCGTAATCAATATGGGAGGACGATGGCTGCGCCGACAATCATGCGCCGCGCCGAGGTTTGCCGCTTCGCAACGCACAAACCGCCGCTTTCGATCGCGGGAAAACCGCCTATATCTGTTTTTAATTCAATACGTTAGGGCAGCTCTTGCGTTTCTTGACTTGGATTTACCCTCTCAGTATGGTCCGCCCGGCTTCAGGGGGCGGGCGTCGAGCGATTGCCGCAAATCCGCGAGTGTCGAGACCATGAGCGACGCCCGCGAGAACGGCAGCAAGGCGCACACCGATGAGGCCGCTCTCTCCGCGAGGCTCCAGCGGCTCGGCGAAGGTCTGGCGCGCCATCGTGCCGAAGACCCATCGAATGACGCTTCTGAAAATCGCGCGGCAACGGCATCGGGCTACGCTCGCGGCTTTCGGCTCTCGAGCGAACTCGTTGCCGGCGTGTTGGTCGGTGCCGGCCTTGGCTGGGGCATCGATCGCGTGCTCGGTGTAGCGCCGTGGGGGCTCATTGTATTTCTCTTGCTCGGCTTTGTCGCCGGCGTGCTCAATGTGATGCGTTCGGCGGGCGTCGTGGCAAGCCCCGGTTTGGATAAAGGTCTGCGCAAGGACTAAAACGAGGCGATTGGCGTTTTCAGCGCGACAGTGACTAGATCATGCAAGTCGATCCGATTCATCAGTTTCAGATCCACGACATGGTGCCCCTCATCAACCTGGGCGGTCGTCAGATCGCGTTTACCAATTCGGCGCTGTTCATGATGATTATTGTCGTCGGCGTTTCAGCGCTGATGATCGGTGCCAGCGCGCCGCGCGCGGTGGTTCCCGGCCGGCTGCAATCGATCGCCGAGCTGTCTTACGAATTCGTCGCCAACACGGTGCGCAGCTCGGCCGGCACCGAAGGGATGAAATTCTTCCCGTTCGTGTTCACGCTGTTCATGTTCGTGCTGTTCGCCAACCTGATCGGGCTCATACCTTATTCCTTTACGGTGACCAGCCAGATCATCATCACCGCGGCCTTGGCGCTGACCGTGTTCCTGATCGTCGTCGTCTATGGTTTCTGGCGCAACGGCCTGCACTTTTTGAATTTGTTCGTGCCGAAGGGCGTGCCGAAGGTGATCCTGCCGGCGATCGTGATCATCGAAGTGCTGTCGTTCGTGTCGCGCCCGGTCTCGCACAGCGTTCGTCTATTCGCCAACATGCTGGCCGGCCACATCACGCTGCAAGTCTTCGCCGGCTTCATCATCATGCTCGCCGGCGCCGGAATCCTCGGCTGGTTCGGCGCGGTGCTGCCGTTTGCCATGGTGGTGGCGTTGACCGCGCTCGAGCTTCTGGTGGCCTTCCTGCAGGCCTACGTCTTCGCCATCCTCACCTGCATCTATCTCAACGATGCGATACACCCGGGCCACTGACGGCCCGTTATTACAACCGCGAAAAGGAGCTTTCACATGGATCCGACGGCCGCAAAATACATCGGTGCCGGCATTGCCTGTATTGGCATGGGCGGCGCCGGCGTCGGCGTGGGCATCATCTTCGGCAATTATCTGGCCGCCGCGCTGCGCAATCCTTCCGCCGCCCAGGGCCAGTTCGGCAACCTGATCTTCGGCTTCGCCATCACCGAGGCGCTCGGCATCTTCTCGCTGCTGATCGCGCTCCTGCTGCTGTTCGGGCTGTAAGAAAAACGTAGCCGTCATGGCCGAGCCTGCCGCCCACAGCGAAGCGCCCGCTGGGCACCCCGCGTTTCCGCCGTTCCAGGCGGAGCACTTTCCGTCGCAGCTGGCCTGGCTGGCGGTGAGCTTCGTGCTGCTCTACGTGCTGATGGCGAAAGTGGCGTTGCCGCGCATCGGCGCCATCTTCGCCGAGCGCAGCAAACGCATTGGCGACGATCTCAAAGCCGCGCAAGGTTTCAAGGAGCAATCCGACGCCGCGCACGCCGCTTACGAGAAGGCGCTGGCCGACGCCCGCGCCCGCGCCCAAGCGATCGCTGCCGAAACCCGCGAGCAGCAGGCAGCCGCGGCCGAGGCGACCAACAAGCGGCTCGAAGCGGAGCTCCACGAGCGGCTGGCGGCGGCGGAGCAATCGATTGCCGCGACCCGCACCGCCGCCATGGGCAATGTCGGCGCCATCGCCAAGGACACCGCTTCCGCCATCGTCGAGCGCCTGATCGGACAGACGCCCGCCGAGCATGAGGTCGCCGCCGCCTTGGGCGACGCGCTGAAGCGCTAGGAAATCATCGATGCTCGAACCCCTGCAAGAAACCGAGAACTGGGTCGCCCTGGCCTTCCTGCTGTTCCTCGGCCTGCTGGCCTATCTCGGCGTGCACCGCAAGCTGATGGACTCGCTCGATCAGCGCCAGGCCCGCATCAAGGGCGAGCTCGACGAGGCGCGCCGGTTCCGCGAGGAAGCCCAGGCGCTGTTGACCGAGTTCGAGCGCAAAGGGCGCGAGGCCGAAGGCGAGGCCGCCGCCATCATCGCCGGCGCCAAGGCCGAGGCCGAGCGGCTGGCTGCCGAGGCCAAGACGCGGATGGAGGATTTCGTCGCCCGCCGCACCAAGATGGCCGAGGCCAAGATCACCCAGGCCGAAGCGCAGGCGCTGGCCGACGTCCGCTCCGCAGCCGCCGACGCCGCCGTGGCCGCCGCCGAGAAGATTCTCGCCGTCGCGGCCAAGGGCAAGGTCGCCGAAAGCCTGCTGGCGCAGGGCATCGAAGACGTCAGAAAAAAATTCAACTGAGACGTCAGCCACTACAACGCTCTCGTGCAAAACTCGCGGCATAACCGCAATTTCTGTGCATAAGACGTTTCACGGCGCGGCGACGGTCTTTGCATACCGCGGCCGTTCGCTATCGTCATTGTTGATAACTTGAAAAGCTGGACGGCGGCCAATCGGCGTGGCCGACGCATCGGAGGGGCCCATGGTCATCTTCGATTGCAATGGCGTACTTGTAGACAGCGAACCGATTGTGAGCGCGGTCCTCGCCGAGTCCCTGACCCGCGCCGGATTCCCAGCGAATGCGGATGGCTTGGCGCGCCGCTACCACGGCCGACGCCCGGCGGACGTGTTTGCGTCGGTCGAAGCGGCCTCGGGCAAAAAGCTGCCGCCGAATTTTGCCTCCGGCGTCTCGGCCGAGACCGTGCGCCGTTTCCGCACCGAGCTGCGCGCGCTGCCCCATGTCGCTTATGCCCTGACCTGGGTGCGCGGCCCGAAGGCCGTGGCGTCGTCGTCGCCGCACGACCGGCTGCGGGCCGGCCTCGACGCCGCCGGCCTGCTGCGCTTTTTCGAGCAGCGGTTGTTCTCGGCCAGCGACGTGCCCAACGGCAAGCCGGCGCCCGATCTGTTCCGCTTCGCCGCGGCGCGGCTGCAGGTCGATCCGGCGTCCTGCATCGTGATCGAGGATTCGGTGCCCGGCGTCGCCGCCGCGGTCGCGGCCGGAATGACCGCGATCGGCTTTGTCGGCGGCAATCAAATGCCGGGGCGGCTCGCCCATGACCTGGTCAATGCCGGCGCCCGCACCGTGATCGCCGACATGCGCGTGCTCAAAGCCGCCATCACCGACATTCGCGGCTGGTGAACGAGCATCATCCCGTTTTGGCGGGCTTGGCTTTGGGCTTCGGCTTGGGTGCCGGCGTGGGATGATCCTGCGCCGCGGCGGCGATCGGATCGAAGCCGATATAGACGACGTAATTGTCCAAATTGGCCGGCATCGGGAAGGTTACGCCTTCCTCGATATGGGTGAAGGTCGGGTTTTCGGTGGCGGAGGCGACGGTCACCGGGATGCGAATGAGCTGGGTGGTGACCGGCTTGGTGTGGGCGGTGGTTTCCTCGACCACGGCGATGCGCAGCGGCACGTCGACCTGTCCGGGACCGCCGGCCGGTCCGACGATGATGCGGCCTTCGACGCCGATCTTCATCACGACGTTGCCGCCGACCAGGGCGCATTCGCGCGCGGCGCGCACGAACGTGCCCTGATATCTCACCGCCATCGCGCCGTTGTTGCTGCTGCTGGCGTCGCCGGCGCTGCTGCTGGTGGCGCCGATGGTCAGCGTGGAAGCGCCCGACCGGATATTGATCAGCGGACAATCGATGTCCTGCGATGTTCCGGTGACCGACTGCTGGGACGTTGCCGTCGAGCGGGAGAAGAAGCCGGAGATCTTGTCCGTAAAGGAAGGCGAGCTCGACGTTGGCGGGGCGCCAGCCGCGGGGGCGGACGGCGTGGTACCGAGGAGACTACTTCCCGAGCAACCCGACGCCAGCAGCGCCAGAAACAACAACGTCGCGACCGACGCGCAACGGCTCCGCCGCATCACGTCCAATACTGTGATGGCCGTCAATATGAAATGAGAGTTCCGCCGCATTCCCCAAACTCATCGCCTCGACCGCGATGCCCCAAACCTTATAGCAAACGAACCGTGGCCATCCCAAGGCGTCTGCCTTCCCTCCCGGGGGGAGACAGGGGGATTTGGTTAAGACGCCGAAGCGTCCTTCAGCCGCGCATAGAGCAGATGATCCTGCCAAATGCCGTTGATGCACAGATATTCGCGCGCATAGCCCTCGCGCACGAAGCCGGTATTTTCCAGAAGCCGCGTCGAGCCGGCATTGGTCGGGATGCAGGCGGCTTCGATGCGGTGCAGCCGCAAGGTGCCGAAGGCGAACGGAATGACGGCGCGCACCGCCGCCGTCATGTAGCCGTGGCGCGCAAAGGGCAGGCCCATCCAATAGCCGAGGCTGCCGGCCTGGGCGACGCCGCGCCGGATATTGGCGAGCGTCAGGCCGCCGACCAGCACGTCGTCGGAGCGGCGGATGATGAGGAAGGCGTAGCCCTGATCGGTGCGCAGGTCCTCGCTATAACGGCGGATGCGGCGCCGGAACGCGCTGCGGGTCAAATCGTCCGCCGGCCAGGTCGGCTCCCACGGCGTGAGGAAATCGCGGCTGGTTTCGCGCAGCGCCGCCCATTCGGCGAAGTCGGTCATCTGTGGCGTGCGCAACATGACGCCGTCGCCGGCGATCGACGGCAGCGGCTCGCTGAAATTGATGGTGCGGAAGAACGCCATTGCGGCTGAAGCGATAAGCGGCTGAAGCGATAATGCGTCGTCACGCGGCCCGGCGCGTCAAAGTCTCGGCGATTGCCGCTGCGCTTTCAAGGCCGGAGCCCAGCCCGAGCACGGCGGTCGCCATCTTGCCGCGGGCGATCAGGGCGCGTCCGGCGGCGCGCGCCGACTCGACCGTGACGGCTTCGACCAATTCAACCAGCTCGGCAACCGGCATCGGGCGGCCGCGCGTGATCATTTGGCGCGCTAGCTGCTCGATGCGGGCGCCGGAGCTTTCCAGCGCCATCAACAGGCCGGCCTTCATCTGCGCCTTGGCGCGGGCGACTTCCGCCTCGGAAATGCTATCGGCCGTGCCCGCGATCTCACCGACGATGACGCGCATCAGCTCCGACATATCGGCGGCATCGGTGCCGGCATAGAGGCCGAACATGCCGATGTCGGAATACGGCATGTGGAAGGAAAAGATCGAATAGCACAGGCCGCGCCGCTCGCGCGCCTCCTGGAACAGCCGCGACGACATTCCGCCGCCGACGACATTGGTGAACACCTGGAGGCTGTACAGCGTCGGATCGGTCACCGACACGCCGGGCAGCGCCATCGCAATATGCACCTGTTCGAGCTCGCGCTTCTCGACACGGCTGCCGCCGCCGAATTTGGCCGGCTCCGGCAGCGGGCTGGCGGGACCGGTGAAGCTCGAAAAGCGCTTCTCGACGTCGGCCACCACTGCGGCGTGGTCGACCGCGCCGGCGGCGGCCACAACGATGTCGGGGGCGCAATAGTGTCGGCCGAGATAGTCGCGCAGCTTGCCGCCGTCGAAAGAGCGCACCGTCTTGGGCGTGCCGAGGATGGAGCGGCCAAGCGGCTGGTCCGGAAAAGCGATGGCGTTCAAATGCTCGAAAATCAGATCGTCCGGCGTGTCGGCGACAGCGCCGATTTCCTGGACGATGACACTCTGCTCGCGGGCGAGCTCCTCGCGGTCGAAAGTAGGATCGGACAGGATATCGGCGAGCACGTCGAGCGCCAGCGGCACGTCGGCCTTGAGCATGCGCGCGTAATAGGCCGTAGTCTCGGCGCTGGTCGCTGCATTGAGATCGCCGCCGACCGCCTCGATCTCTTCGACGATCTGGCGCGCGCTGCGGCGCCGCGTGCCCTTGAACGCCATGTGTTCGAGGAGATGCGAAACGCCGTGCTCGTTAGGGCGTTCGTCGCGGCTGCCGGAAGCGACCCAGACGCCGAGCGAGGCGGTCTCGAGATGCGGCATCGTATCGGTCACCACGTTGATGCCGGATTTCAAGGTCGTTACCTCGACACTCATGCTGCCGCTCCTTCCTGCGCGGCGCGGCTCGTCTTGAGGACGAAACGCTCGACCGCGGACTGGTCCACCGGCAGCGCGGTGACGCGCTCCGGCCGTTTATCGAGATCGCAAAGCCATTCCGGCAGTTGCGGCCGCACGCCGCAGGCCGCCTCGACCGCATCGGGGAATTTGGCCGCATGCGCGGTCGACAGCACCACCATCGGCATCGCCGGGTCGCGCGGCTCCTTCTCGGCCACCGCAACGCCGACCGCGGTATGCGGATCGACGAAATTGCCGGTCTCGCGCTTGACCGTGCGGATGGTCGCGGCGACCTCGTCCTCGTCGGCGCGGCCGGCGGCGAAGTGCGCGCGGATTTGCGCCAGCGCAGGCGCCGACAGCGTGAATCGCCGCGATTGCGCCAGCGCCCCCATCAGCGCCCGTATCGCCGAGCCGTCGCGGTCATAGGCGTCGAACAGCAGCCGCTCGAAATTCGACGAGACCTGGATGTCCATGGACGGCGAGGTCGTCGCCACCACGTCGCGCAGCTCGTAAGTGCCGGTCGCGAGCGTCCGTGCCAGGATGTCGTTGACGTTGGTGGCGATCACCAGCCGGTCGATCGGCAGCCCCATGCGAAGCGCCACATAGCCGGCATAGATGTCGCCGAAATTGCCGGTCGGCACGGTGAACGCCACTTTGCGGTGCGGCGCGCCGAGCGCCACCGCGGCGGTGAAGTAATAGACGGTCTGCGCGACGATGCGCGCCCAGTTGATGGAATTGACGCCGGAGAGCCGTACCCGGTCGGCGAAGGCGTGATGGTTGAACAGGCCCTTCACGATCGCTTGGCAGTCGTCGAACGTGCCGTCGATGGCGATGGCGTTGATGTTGTCGGCCTGGGCCGTCGTCATCATGCGCCGCTGCACGTCGGAAATGCGGCCCTGCGGAAACAGCACGACGAGATCGACCTGGCTCGTGCCGCGGAACGCCTCGACCGCGGCGCCGCCGGTATCGCCCGATGTCGCCACCACGATGGTGCGGCGCTCGCCGCGCGCGGCCAGCACCCGATCCATCAGCCGCGCCAACAGCTGCATCGCCAGATCCTTGAACGCCAAAGTGGGGCCATGGAACAGTTCGAGCGCGAACGTGTTCATGCCGAGCTGCGTGATCGGTGCCACGGCCGGATGGCGAAAGGTGCCGTAAGCCTCGCGCACCATGCGGGCGAGATCGGCTTTGGCGATGGAATCGTCGACAAATCGCGCGATGACGTCGACCGCGACTTCCGCATAGGGACGGCCGGCGAAGGCGGCGATCTCGGCCGGCTCGAGCCGCGGCCAGGATTGCGGCACATAAAGGCCGCCGTCGCGGGCCAGACCCGCGAGCATGGCCTCGGCAAAGCCGAGCGGCGGGGCCTCGCCCCTGGTCGAGACGTG
>Ga0316363_10001652_pt1 | contig 18790 bp, 7 predicted proteins | sample Sb_taG_3_FD_200459 | JGI IMG/M metagenome (GOLD analysis project Ga0316363, IMG submission 200459) | Peat soil microbial communities from Weissenstadt, Germany - Sb_50d_a_PC metaG (v2) (version 2) | ecosystem: Environmental > Terrestrial > Soil > Wetlands > Peat | place: Germany: Weissenstadt...
ATGTCGAATCCAATGGCCGTTACTCTTCCGTTTACCCTGCTGTTGCTTGATTATTGGCCGTTGCGCAGAATAACGTTCGCACGGGAAACACGTGCGCGGTGGTTCTCTTCCCTCTGGAAGTTGTGCGTTGAAAAATGGCCGCTTTTCATCATGGCGGCTATTTCAAGCGTCATGACGTTTTTTGCGCAGAAGGCCGGCGGCGCGGTGGGTTCGCTTCAAGCCTTGCCCCTGTGGGAGAGAATCTGCAACGCGGCGATCGGTTACTGCCGCTACGTGCGGATCATGTTCTGGCCCGATCCGCTCACGGCCTTTTACTACCATGAGAAAAATAACATCATGGTTTCGGCGGCGGTTTTATCGGCCATTGCGCTCTTGCTGGTTGCCGCCGTCTGCTGGCGTATCCGGGAGGAAAGACCATATTGTCTCTTTGGCTGGCTGTGGTTCCTGGGAACATTGGTGCCGGTGATTGGCATCGTGCAGGTTGGAGATCAGGCCATGGCCGAGCGTTACACTTATGTTCCCTATATCGGCCTTTTTATCGCCGTTGTCTGGTTAGTCGGCGATGCTGTTGCTAAATCCCCGAAGATCCGGGTCGCAACTCAACTGCTTGCAGTCGCGGTCATTGTAGCGTGCGCCGTAAAAACCGAGGCGCAGGTAAAGGTGTGGAAAGATACAGTGACCCTTTTGAGCCACGTGCTTGAGATTGACCCGCGCGGGGGACTTCCCAATTCAGCCCTGGGCGCGGCGTACATGAGGCAGGGAAGGACTGCCGAGGCGCAAGAATATTTAGAACGCGCGTTGGTCTATAATAACGGGCCTCTAACTCTTACGTATTCCGCCTTTTGCCTGATGCAAACCCGTGAGCAGCGCAATCTGCCGCTTGCGAGGCAACGCCTCGAACAGGCATTGCGTATTGCTCCTGACTACCCCGCTGCCCTGACCGACATGGCGCAATGGTCTTCTTTGATGGGCAGGCCGAAGGATGAGGAGACGTATTCCAGAAAGGTGATCGCCGCGCACCCGGACTCTATAGAAGCGCGGCTTTATCTTGCCGATGCTCTCCAGGCGCAGGGAAAACTTGACGAGGCGGCTCAGGAGAACCGTCAGGTGCTTGCCTTCGAGCCGGATAATTGGGAAGCGCATAACAATTTAGGCATTATTTTTGGCAAGCAGGGATTGACGGAGGAAGCGCTTAAGGAATTCCGGCTTTCCCTGGCCATCAAACCCGATCAGGCAGTGGCCCATTCCCAAATTGGCAGGATCCTTACGGAGAAGCATCGGTTCCCCGAAGCGGTAGAGGAGTTTACCCAAGCGCTGCGGTTTGACCTTGCAAAGGCTCATGCGCATAATGACCTCGGCGTGGCCCTGTTTCTACTGGGGGATTATGAAAAAGCGGCCGAGCAGTTTAGCGCCGCGGTGCAGATTGATCCGGCCTATACCGATGCAAGGCGAAATCTCGATCTTGCTCAAGTCCGTACGAAGACCGAGAACGTTGAAAACGAAAGAAAATGAATCCGGCAATGAAGAAGATTAGCACCTTAAGCCGAAGTGATCTTGACCAGGGCAGTACCTCTTCCATAGACATGTCCAGCTAGGTGGCTGCAACCTCAGCGGCGGGCATCGAAAACGGAAGCACCACCTCAAACTGGCTTCCCTTTCCAACCACGCTGCTCACTTCGATGCGGCCATGATGCTCTTCCACGATACGGCGGGCCAGAGAGAGGCCGAGACCGGTGCCATTGCCCTTGGTGGTGTAGAAAGGCCGGAAAATGTTGGGCAGGTGCTGAGGCAGGATACCACGCCCGTTGTCGCTGACAACCACAGTGGCGCAATCGTCTCGCGAACCGACCTCGACACGCACTGTGCCCGCGCCCTCCATCGCCTGGACGGCGTTCAGGAGCAGATTCAGAAGCACCTGGTGAATCTGACCGCTGTCGTGCTCGATTTCCGACAGATGGGGCGCTTTCTGCAGCTCGATCTTGATTGGTTTTGAGAGCACCTGCTGGCGCGCCAGCATGACGGCGTGTTCCACGGTGGTGTTGAGGTTGCTCCGGCAAAACTGCGGCGGGTGAGGCCGCGCCGTTTCCAGAAGATCGGTCAATATGCGATTGATCTGCACGATTTCCAGGCGAACATCTTGCACTACCGCTCGCGCCGGACTGGTCGGAGGCAGATCGCGGCCGATGATTTCGATGACGCCTGCGATTCCGGCAAGCGGGTTGCGAATCTCGTGGGCCAAGCCTGCAGCCAACTCGCCGAGCGTCGCCAGGTGCTCGGCGCGAGACACTTGCGTGCGATGCAGGCGCTCAATCTCCTCCCGGCTCTCCCGCAACTGCTGCATCATGTAGTTGAAGTTGCGGCCGAGGTCTCCGATTTCGTCGTTGCGCCGGGAGAAGCTGACCGCGACGTCCAGGTTGCCGTCACTCACCAGCGCGATTTTCTCCTGCAATTCGAGCATGGGACGTTGAATCACATAGGCAAGCACGACAATCAACACTGCACAGACGGCGACCGCGACCGCGCCGGCGCCGATCAGCACCGCGTGGCGTACCGGGTCCCGCAAAGATACGGTCGCCACAAGGAACAGCAGCAGCCCTGCCAGCAGTACGAACACTACCGGCACGAGTGCCTTGAGCTGCCAATTGAAGCGTAGAGAACTCAATTCGAGGTCTTCCATTTGCGACGAACCCGCGGACGACGAACCTGCGGACATTGTGCGCTCGCTTCCACCCGGCCCAGCCGGAAGTTGGCGGGCCGCAGCAGTCGTGTGAACTGTTTCTGCCAAAGGCCCAGTTACGTTCGCCGTGGATTGAGTGGGGCTAGGCATAAGCGTGCAGTCCCGGCAGCAGGTACGTCACTCCGAAGAAAGTGAACATCACTACGGCAAAGCCAACGATGGCGAAGTAAGCGGCGCGGCGCCCCCGCCATCCGCGAGTGACACGCATGTGCAAATAGCCGGCGTACACCAACCAGGTAATCGCTGCCCAGGTTTCTTTTGGATCCCAACTCCAATACGAGCCCCAGGTCTGATTCGCCCAATATGCTCCGGAGGCGATCATCAGAGTCAGCAAGGGGAAGGCAAGACCGATGGTTTTGTAGGTGATGCGGTCGAGGTTGTCCGCGCTGGGCAGCAAACGCTCCAGATCCGGGCGCCGCCACAGCAGCAGCAGATAGAGCAGCGAGATAAATACGCCGCCCACCAGGCCCGAAAGGATGAAAGGGCTGGCGGCCAGGCTGGTTGGAAATAACCCGTCCGCGTCGAGTGACGGATAGCGGCCATCCCGGGCGCGCACCAGAAACATGACCAGCGCCATCACTTGGAGAAGAATGCTAAGGAATACAGCGCGATTGGCGAGCGTCAGGAAGCTATCGTTGTTCTTCCAGCGCGCCAGCCCGTAGAAGACCAGCGGCGATGCGACCACCAAAAGCGTTAGCGTCATTAGCCAGCCGAGGTCTGGAATGGTGACGAACAACCGCACGCCCCTGGAAAGGAAGACCTCCGATTTTTGTTCCGGATTCCACGCCACCAAGCTCAGCCCGCCCCACTTCTCGAAACGCGTTAGAACGATGCCCGCGTAAATAGCCAGTGTGCTGGCACTAGTCACGGCGAGGAAGGTCTCGGTCTTGGTGTTGTCCTGGATCAGGAACATCATGGCCAGGGCAAAGCTTAGGGCGCAGGCGGCGTAGGCCAGCATGGCCAGCGCGACGTGCACGTGCAGCCAGGTCGATTGCAGCGCGGGCACGAGTGGGTGAACGTCGGTCCGCAGCAACTGCATCAGCACCACGCCTACAATGGCCACCGGCATCGTGACCGTGCCAATGACCTTGACGCCATACTTCTTTTCGGCCACCAGCGTGAGCACGGCCAGCGTCCACACGAAGCTGAGCAGCATTTCGTAAACGCTGGAAAACGGCACGTGTCCACTTTCGTACCAGCGATGGGCAATGGCTGCAGTATTGGCGAGCAATCCGAGCCCGGTGGCGAGCGACGCGAACTTCACGTACGACTCGGTGCCGGTGACTCCAAATCCCAGATACAGCGCGCCGGCGCCGGAGTAGAAAATCAGTGTGGCGAAGAGCAGGTTCGTCTCGTTCAAGAGATTGCCACTCTTGACCACGTTCAGAAATGCCATGAACAGCAGGAACGCGATTGCCAATCCGACCAGTACGATCAGGGTCATGCCGGTGGTCGGTTGCTGCTGTTCTGTTTTTGCTCGTGCCATTTACATCCTCCAATGAGCCGGTTCAGTTCCCGGCGACCGTAGCGACCTGCTTACGCCGAGAGGTCCTAGGAATGGGTTTCAGTTCTTCTTCCACCAACGCCACCAGATGGTTGAAGCGCTGCTCAAACGCGTCCCGGTTGCGGTTCGCGCTTCCCCCGATCCACAGCGAGCACTTGCCCGTTTTTGGGTCGCAAACCGGTACCACCCAAAATCGCGTGTGCACCACGTAGAACACGAATGCCAGTCCAATGCCGATCAGCACTACACCTGACCAGACTCCCCACTGTCCCGGTTCGTGCGAAACCTGTAATCCCGTGAAATGGCCCATCTTTAGGTCAGTGGCCTGGAACTGGTAGGGCGACTTCGAGTTGTCGGCGACCTCGTCCAGCTGTGGGAACCATACGTCGAAGTCTTTCCCGGCTTTCTTCGAAGTCACCACCAGGTGGGCTGCCGGATTTCCCATCTGGTTCGATTTTAGGTATACCTGCCCGTCACGAATGGCGAAGTCGGGGAAAAATTCGGCGAAACGCACCGTGGTATCGGCGTCGAGTGAAACGGTGCCGTTTACCGCCAAAGCGATTTCCTGCTTCTCGCCAGAACCGCTGCTCGGAGTCGCGACCAGCAGCAGCTTATCGACCTTGCCATTCGGGCCGTAACTCGATTGATAGAAGCGGACACCGCTGTAGAGAAGCGGATCGTTCACGACAATTTCTTTCTTCAGTACATCCCGTCCGTCTTCCACCACGGCCAGCTTGGACCACCACTTCTTCGGAGTGCCGTCCTTGTAGTTTTCCTGACCGGCGGCATCGCAGCGGATGGCAAACGGGAGCGTGCGCGTGGTGTTGTCGCGCAATCCGACGAGGTTGGAGGTCTGCCCCTCATTCAGATTGAGATATCCACGCCAACCCCAAAGACCATCCACGAGCGTGCCAAAGAAAATAAGCAGGAGGCTGGCGTGGACGATGTACACCGCGAGCTCGGAGATCCGGTGCCGTTCCGCGAAAATTCCGAAGTGGTCTTCGCGCACCACCCGCTCGGGTTTGAATCCCAGCGAATGCAGTGCACGCTCAGCCGCTACCAATCCCGATTCTTCGTCCGCGATGGCCAGCGATTTCTGTGGATGGGAAGCGCGGCGGAAGCTTTCGTCGGGGTATTTGTACGGACGCGAGAAGTAGCGCCACGAGTTGGGGAAACGATCGATGGAAGCCGCTACGATGCAGAGGCTGACCAGCAACAGTAATCCGAGGAACCACCAGGCGTGAAATACGTCGGTCAACCCGACCGCGTCAAGGATCCGGAGCACATGCGGGGAGTAGGCGTTCTGCATCTCGTCGGGCTCGGTGGCCGGCCGCTGAAGCACGATGGTTCCGACCGCCGAGAGAATCACGACCAGGATCAAGAGAACCACGCCAGTCTGGATGGAAGCAATAGTGCGCCACGTTTTGTGGCCAAGTGCATGCAAATTTATGGTCATACCCTATCCCCGTTCCCCGTGCTTTAAATGCAAGTTCCACGCCAGTCATGCCACGACTTGTAAGCAAAAGATTTTGCGGGACTTAGCAGGCAAGACGATGATGAGGACGCCCCCCGGTTAGTGCTAAATCGCGCACCCTCGCTCAGTTCGACAGGGATTTGACGCATCACAGTGTACTCGTGACGCCGCTCACAGGCTCTGGTGATGGCGCGGCGTCTCCAGATCGAGCCGCCGCCCCGGGCGTGAAATCGTCGAGTGATCCGGCGTTTACTCGTCCAGCGCAATGCCAACAAAACGGCGTAAGGCCAGCGAATCCGCCAGCCGCACAGCGGCTCGATGAGGCTCCTCAGAAATAGTTCCAGCAAAGCACGGCCATTTACCGCACATCAAGATGTGACTTTTGTCACTAAAGTCAATCCCCTCAAGATGTTTCAGGCGGCGAGGTTGCTCAAGGGAGCGCGGAATTTCACGCATGATCGCGTGTAATGGCACAGTAAAACTCATGTTGCAAAGCTCGCGGCTTTCATTAGGGGCAGTCGAAGTGCAAATCCAGAAACTGTAAATCGTGTGTTTCTAACCAGTTATCGGTTTTCCCGCACCCCCCGCGACAGAATAGCTGGACGGCGAGCAAGGTGCTCATTACGTTAGTTCCTCCATACGGAGGAAGTGCCGTGAAGCGCGCTCCCCACGACGCTGTGTCTCGAATGCCATGAGGGGCAAAAGTGTGCACCTGGAAAGTCGAAAGTTCAGCCAGCCATGCAATATGCATAAAAAGTCGCAGAGCGATGACGACGTGGAGGGCAGAATGAGCACCAAGCGCGGATTTTCATTGTTGACTGTCGTAATTGTTTTCACACTTCTCCCGATGTGTTCACTCAGTACCTTCGCACAATCAGACCCACCCTATCCAGACGATCTCAGCTACTTTCTTAATGGAAATAATCCGTACAGTTCGGCCGTTGGGGGGCAGATTTATCGAGGTGACGGGACGTTCTATACCGGGACCTGGGCAGGCTCCGTATCTTGTAGTACCACCTCGCCATATCCCTGCACTGGAGGAAACTGGACAAGTAGCGGAGCGCTCACCAGTCCCATTGAACAGTGTCTGGCTTGCCATTACCACGCCAACAGTTCGAGCAACCGTGGGGTTATGTACCTGATGACCGGACATAAGAACACGTTCCGGAAGGTTGCCCCCGGTAGCCCGTGGGCAGGCCCCGACGGCAATACTTATACGACAGCCGACACGTACTATGGGTCGGGAAGCACCTACAATTGGACGACAGGAACCGTCACCGTGGGTTCGTGCGATCCTTTCTCAGTACCCTTGCAGCTTGGTCTTAGTGTGCTCGACCCCAGCTGTAGTTATACCGGCTACGGCTCACCCCAATCCATCCTTTACCTTTTGGGCGGCTGGATGTACTACGGCGGCAACAGCAGCACTGGCGACCCTCAGCTCAACTCGGTATTCGATGCCGGTGCCGTTGCCGGCTTCACCGGTGAGCAATACCCCAATGGCAACTACGATTGCATGCGTTGCCATGCCACCGGCTATAATTTCGCCGCTGCTGGTAGTGCCACGGGTACTGCTAGCACCGGCGCCACCAGTTACGCGGGCCCCGAACCAACCATCGCCCCCCTGAGCACTAGTGGCAGTTACACCGGCATTACTGATGCCCAGTTCAGTCGCTGGCCCACCGACCAGACACCATACGGCACCTCCTCCTGGTATCTAACCGGAGTGCAGTGCGAGAGATGCCACAACACGCAGGTAAGCATCAACAGCCCCCTCAACAACGTGTCTCACCCTAGTAGCACCGGATTTGGCGGCGAGACAATACCGACAGTAGCCACAGACCAGGCGTCGACCGCGCTATGCATGGAGTGTCACCGGGAGGAAACCGTCGTCGATGCCTACGTTCCAAAACCAGCAACCCACACTATAACCCCAACCTACCCCCCTGTGGCCATTGACACAGGCTACTGCTCCGACATGACGAACAGCCCTCAAAGTTCCTGCGGAGCTACGTGGGTCTACAAGCCAGCTATCTCCCACGCACAGGGTACGGAATTCCTGAACAGTCCGCATGCCGAGTTCAGTGGAACGTTGACGCAAAACAACCAGAACTCTCCGGATCTCTCCATAACCATTTCCGGCACCTACAGTGCCACCGTAGCTACACCTGAAGGCGGGTACTTTGTAGAGACAAGCGGCGCGGATAGCGGCCAGAACAAGGGCTGCATCGGGTGTCACGATCCCCACTACACTACTGTCGTCACCCCGAGCCAATATGCCGCCAACAATAGCCTGTATCACACACTTCAGGGCACCACGGAGAAGAATTGCAGTAGCAGTGGCTGCCATAGCAACATCACCACTAACCTCATGGCGACAATTAAACACCCGGTCGGGATTGGGACGCCGTTCCCGACGGGAACAGCTGCCGATGTTCCGGGCGCGTGTGTGGTATGCCATATGCAAGCCGCCTCGCCCAACCCAACCTATCCAACCCAGGGAGTTCCGCAAAACCATTTCTTCAGAATTAGCGTGGACCCCAACTACTACACTTACCCAACGGCAGCTCAATTCTACAGTGGAGCCCCGGGAGCCAACGCGCTAAACACGGCTACAGACACAGTAACCGGGTTTACCGGTGCAATCTGGAATGACGTCGACGTCGCTTGTGGCCAATGCCATGCAGGCGGCAACGGTTCGGGCCAAAATCCCTACGGTATAGCTCAGCCGAACCCCGCCCCACCTGCGTTTGCCAGAGTCTATTTGGCGAGTGCGGCAACCGGCATCCATGGTTTTGACACTCTACCTACAGCGGCAACGCCCACGTTCTCGTTAGGCTCTGGGACGTACACCACCGCCCAGACTGTGACGCTGTCGGATGCGACGAGCGGCGCGACCATCTACTACAACATCAACACCGTCGCGGCGCCGACCGCGTCGTCAACCAAGTACACGGCGCCGATTGTGGTCTCGTCGAACACCACAATTCAGGCTGTTGCCGCCGGAGGCACTGGCTATAACCCCACCACCCTCAGCGCGACAGCCACCGCGCAATACAACATTCAGGCGGCCACCCCGACCTTCTCGCTAGGCCCCGGAATCTACTACAAACCCCAGACTTTGACGCTGTCGGACACGACGAGCGGCGCGCCCATTTACTACACCACCGACGGCTCGAATCCGACCACCTCGCCAACAGCAATCCTGTACGGCGGCGGGCCGATTGCCGTCTCGGTTCCAACCACGTTTAATGCTGTTGCTGGTAACAATGCCGGCCTTATCGATGGCACCGGCCTAACGTACAGCAACATCGCGTCCGAGACCATCACCATCAAAGCGCTCCCCCCGACCTTCTCCCCGGGAGGAGGAACCTACGGCGTAGCGCAGACGGTGAAGATCACCGACAGCGCCAGCAGCCCCGGTGCGACCATCTACTACGCCTTCAACGCCGCGCCGACGACTTCCTCCACCTCGTGCTCGAGCCCGTGCCCGGTCCCGGTGTCGGTGAGCGAAACCCTTGAAGCTGTCTCCGCGTTCGACACCGGTCTGCTCTCGGAGAGCAGCGTTACCACCGCGACCTACACCTTTACTGCGCCCGCCCCCACGTTCTCGCCAGGTGCAGGCACGTACAAAAAAGCACAGGGTGTCAATGTAACCCTGGCGGACACCGCTTCTGTAACGATTTGCTACACCACCAACGGTACTACGCCAGCCGTGAATGCGGCTGGAGTGTGCACGGCCGGTTCGGCGTTTACTGCGGCGATTCCGGTCAGCGTAACAACCACGATCTACGCTGTTGCCGGCGGTAACGGGTACGGGACCAGCAGCGTTGTTCGCGCGATTTACACGTTGCAATGAGAGGTCAGATGGTTTTCAAGGTGACTTTGCCAACAGTTCGAGAGACACAAGGAGGTGAAAGACGATCCCCAAAGGTTCTGTCAGTAAAGGTTGCCTATTTGGCCCACCGAGGCGGCACAGATAAGTTGCGTCCGTTTTTCTTGCAGTCGAAAGCGGAGCCGGGGCAACGTCCGGGAGCACGCGCTAGAAGTACAGGTTTTGTAACACTGCGGTAGAAGCAAAAATCTTTTGCATTACTACTATTGAGGAGGTCTTCTTGTATGAAGAAGTTCAAGGAAACAGAACTTACATTTCGATTGCTAACTCTTTTCGTCTTCCTTGCATTCGCACTGGTATATTCACCCAGTGCCTTTGCACAGGACCCACCAGCATTTCCAGACAATCTCGTATACACACTGAATGGAGATAATCCCGCGGATGCCGGAGGGTACATAACAACTGGCACAGCAGGGGGGCAGATTTACAGAGGTGAAGGCACAACCTGGGTCCCCTGGGGGACTACCTGTCTCCCCGGCTGGGTTGCCACTGCTGGCGTCCCGCCTGACCCCACCAACTTTTACTGCGTTTCCCCGGCTAGCGTTTCTCCAGCTGTCGATTACGTCATTACGGGGAACTGGTCAAGCTTGTCGGGAGCGGTCTTGAACAACAATTTGGCCGTTGTACCGGCAACAGCCACTGAGAATTACAGGCAGTGCCTGGGTTGCCACTACCACCAGAATGCCACCGCCGGGACACCTTACCTGATGACCGGACATAAGAACACGTTAAAGAAGGTTATCGACGGTACCAGCATAGCGACGTGGAATGGCCCCGACGGCCTTCCTTATAACACCGCCGATGCCTACTATGGATCGGGAAGCACCTATAGCTGGTCGGCAGGAACTGTCACCGTGGGTGGGTGCGATCCTGCCTCAGTACCCTTGCAGCTTGGGCTTAGTGTGCTCGACCCCGGCTGTGGTTATACCGGCTACGGCACAACCCAAAGCCTCCTTTACCTTATGGGCGGCTGGTTGTACTACGGAGGCAACAGCACCACTGGCAACCCTCAGCTCAACACCGTGTTCGATAGCGGTGCCATTGCCGGCTTCACCGGTCAGCAATACCCCAATGGCAACTTCGATTGCGCGCGTTGCCATGCCACCGGCTATAATTTCGTTACTGCCGGTAATACCACTGGTTCTGCTATCACTGGCGCCCACGAAGTCGCGGGGCCCGAACCCACCATCCAGACCAGTACTGCTGGGGGCGGGTCTTATGGTGGCGGGACTTACTCCGCCCTTTCTGATACCCAGATGAGCCGCTGGCCCACCGACCAGACAAGCGGCGACTCCTCGTGGTATCTAACTGGAGTCCAGTGCGAAAGATGCCACATCGCCGAAGCCAGCTACAAGACTACTGGCGGTGTCCTCGAAATAGTGCAACACGAAGGTTTCGGTACCGGTACTGCTAGCCAGTCGGTCTCCGGTGGCCTGCCCACCGACCTCAGGGCGACCGCGCTATGCATGGAGTGTCACCGGCAGGAAACCGTCAGCACCGTTTCCAACACCATAACCCCAACCTACCCCCCTGTGGCCGTCGACGCAGGCTACTGCTCTGACCTTACGACTAAGTCTTACAATGCGTGCTCGGCGGGCTGGGTCTACATGCCAACTATGTCCCACGCGCAGGGTTCGCAATTCCTGAACAGTCCGCATGCCGAGTATACCGGAACCGTGACGCAGAACGTCCAGAACTCAGCGGATCTGTCCGTAAACATTACCGGCAGCTTCGGCGCCATCGTACCTACACCTGAAGGCGGCTACTTCATGGAGACCAGCGGCGCGGATGACGCCCAAAACAAGGGCTGCACCAATTGCCACGACCCCCACTACACTACTGTCGTTCCGCCGGCCCAATACACCGCTAACCCGGCCCTGTTACACTCACTTCAGGGCCCACTGGCGACGAATTGCAATAACAGTGCCTGCCATAGCACCATCGGTACTAACCTCCTGGCGACAATTAAACACCCGGTAGGACCTGGGACGCCGTTCCCGGACGGCGGAACGGATGCCGATGTTCCCGGCGCGTGCGTGACCTGCCATATGCAAGCCGCCTCGCCCAACCCAACCAATCCAACCCAGGGAGTCGCGCAAAGCCATTTCTTCAGAATTAGCGTGGACCCCAATTACTACACTTTCCCAACCGCAGTTCAATACTACAGTGGAGCCCCGGGAGCCAACGCGCTAAACGTGGCTACCGACACAGTAACCGGGTTTACCAATGCAATCTATAACGACGTCGACGTCGCTTGTGGCCAATGCCATGGAGGCGGCACGACCGGCCAGAATCCCTACGGTATAGCTGTGCCGAACCCCGCCCCACCTGCCTTCACCAGAACCTATCTGGCGAGTGCAGCAACGGGCATCCATGGTTCGGATGGTCTATTCACAACCGTAGCCACGCCCACGTTCTCTCCTGGTGCTGCTACTTATGCCACGGCGCAGACTGTGACCATTGCTAGCACCACCGCTGGAGCCACGATCTGCTACACCACCAATGGAACCACTCCACAGGCTGGGGATCCGGGCAGCTGCGCGGCGCCAACGCTTACCTACTCTGGACCGATTATCGTAGGTACGACTGAGACTCTGGAAGCCATGGCCACTCTTAATGGCAACATTAACAGCGCAGTGGCAAGTGCAGTCTACACAATAAAAGCAGCGGCAACGCCCACGTTCTCTCCTGTTGCTGGTACTTATGCCACAGCGCAGACCGTGACCATCACTAGCACCACCCCCGGAGTCTCAATCTGCTACACCACCGATGGAATACCACCAACGGCTGCTGTGGCGGGAACGTGTGATACCACTGACGTCACGGAAACCGCTTTGGCTAGCGGAGGGTCGATCTCCGTAGCTTCGACTGAGACTGTGAAAGCCATTGCTACTATTACTTCTGGCTACAGTAACAGCGCAGCGGCAACCGCGGCCTACATAATATCTACAACGGCCGTGCCCACGTTCTCTCCTGCGGCTGGTTCTTATGCCACAGCGCAGACCGTGAAAATCTCCAGCGCCACCGCCGGAGCCACGATCTGCTACACCACCAATGGAACGTTACCAACTGCTGCCGTGGCAGGAACGTGTGATGCCAATGTCGGCGAATCCAGCATGGCTAGTGGAAGTACCATCATAGTCAGTGCTTCTGATGCTCCTGTGACTGTGAATGCCATTGCCACTCTTGCTACCTACACTAACAGCTACGATGTCGGCGCAACCTACACAATTCCGACTGCACTGGCAACGCCCACGTTCTCTCCTGCTGCCGGTTCTTACACTTCAACGCAGACCGTGAAAATTACCAGCACCAGCGCCGGTACCACGATCTGCTACACCACCAATGGAGGAGTTCCAACTGCGGCTACGCCGGGAACGTGCGATGCCGCCGTCGGCGAATCCAGCATGGCTAGCGGAAGTTCCATCACGGTCAGTTCTACTGAGACTGTGGAAGCCCTTGCCACTAAACTTGCCTCCACTAACAGCGCAGTGGCAACCGGAACTTTCACAATTCAACCGGTTGCAGTGGCAACGCCGAAGTTCTCTCCTGTTGCCGGTTCTTACACTGGAAAGCAGACCGTGTCCATTACTAGCACCACCGTCGGAGCCACGATCTGCTACACCACCAATGGATCAACACCAACTGCTGCAACCGCAGGAACGTGCGACTCCAATGGTGGCACGGAATTCACCGGAGGAACGGTTTCCGTAGGTGTAACTGAACAGTTGGCAGCCATTGCCACTCTTGCTGGCGACACTAACAGCGCAGCGGCAACCGCAGCCTACACAATAACCGCAGCAGCGCCCACGTTCTCTCCTGTTGCTGGTTCTTACGTTGGAACGCAGACCGTGGCCATCACTAGCACCACCGTCGGAGCCGTGATCTGCTTCACCACGGATGGATCCACTCCACAGGATTGGCCCCCGGGCACCTGCCAGGCGCCAACCCAAACCTACAGCGTACCGATTTCCGTAACTGCGACTGAGACTGTCAAAGCCCTTGCCACTCTTACTGGCGAGGTCGACAGCGCAATAGTAGCCGCAGCCTACACGATAACGGCACCTGTTCAGGCCGCCACTCCGACCTTCGGGTTGGCCCCTGGAATCTACTACGCCCCGCAGACTATGACGCTGGCGGATTCAACGCTTCCGGCGCCAACCATCTGCTACACCACCAACGGGGCTACGCCAGCTCCAGGGGCAACGGCTGGAACCTGCGCAACCGGTACGCCGTATACGTCGTCGTTTGGGGTCTCGGCTCCAACCACGATTGAAGCGATCGCTGGTGGCCCTGGCTTTACGGCCAGCGCCGTCGCGACGGAGACAGTCACCGTCAAAGCGCTCGCCCCATCCTTCTCACCAGGAGGAGGGACGTACTCCGGAGCGCAAACGGTGAAGATCACCGACAACGCCAGCAGTTCCACCGCGACCATCTACTACGCCTTCAACGGGGCACCGACTTCCGCCAACTCGTGTCCGAGCCCGTGCTCGGTCGCTGTGTCGGCGAGTGAAACCCTTGAAGCTGTCGCCGCCTACGACGCCGGTCTCCTCTCGGAGAGCAGCGTAACCAGCGCGACATACAAAATAAACGCTCCCGCCCCGACGTTCTCGCCAGGTGCAGGGACGTACAAAAAAGCACAGGGTGTCAATGTAACCCTGGCGGACACCGCTCCTGTAACGATTTGCTACACCCTCGACCTTAGTACGCCAGTCCTGGGGGCAACGACAGGAACCTGCTCGAACGGTACGCCGTATACTGCGGTGATTCCGCTCAGCTCGTCAACCACGATCTACGCTATTGCCGGACTCAACGGGTATGGGTCCAGCACGCTGGTTCGTGCGATTTACACGTTGCAATAAGCGGTCAGATGAACTCCGATGAAAGGCCGGGGAGCACCCCCGGCCAATCATCGGAGGTACCTCTGGTTGCCTAACTCCTGTCAAGAATGCAACCCTCTTGATAGGGCACAAGGTCCAAAGCCGTGGCGTTCCCCGGGAGGGAACGCCCCGCCTTGGCCCTGTTGGCAAACAATCCTGCACGTGCAGTTGCTCGCCAACATCATTTTGACGCAAGGCCAGACATGATCAGGCGAGTATTCGACGAACCCACACTGTCAGCCCAAGATTGGGAGCAAAAGGTCGAGACAGCGATCAAGATGTTTCTGCTCCTGGCGCTGCTATTCCTCCCCGTTTCGGTGCGCTGCGCGTTTGCAGGCATCCACCCGGTTCAACTCCCAAAGAGCGCGGACACCCCTCAGTGTATCGAGTGCCACGAGGACAAGACAAAAGGAAAGGACATCCACCCAGCGGTGGGCATGGGATGCCTGACCTGTCACCTCATCCGGAACACGGCCGATACGACGAGGGTGAACCTGAAAACGGCCAGGATTGCAACCCTCTGCTTCGAATGCCATGCAGACAAGCAACCCGCTTCGAACATGCGTGGGATTCACCCCCCCGCCGCCCAGGATTGTATCAAGTGTCACGATCCCCACACTTCGGCCAACGCGCACCTGCTGCTGAAGCCCGCTACCGGAGGCAAAGCCGATAACCTGTGCCTCGGCTGTCATGAGCAAGGCCTGAACGTGCCCGCCAAGGGCAGCCGCCATGCTGCCCTCGACATGGGATGCGACGCCTGTCACGTCACTCACAAGGTGGGCGAAATTGGCAAGCAGGAGTTTGAGTTTCACCTCACCAAGGCCGTTCCTGACCTCTGCCTTGGGTGCCATGACACAAAGGACCCGAAGCTGGTCGCCACTCACCAAGGCCAGCCCTTTGCGGGAGCCCGCTGCACTTCCTGTCATGATCCGCACGATTCGAAATCGCCTAAGCTGCTTCAGAAGTATCTTCATCCGCCGTTCGCCGACAAATCCTGCGACACCTGCCATCAGCCTGCCAAGGACGGCAAGGTTGTCCTGACCCAGGCCCAGGCCAGCGCCAAGGAGATATGCGTCACCTGCCACTCCGACAAGGCCGAGCAGATCGAGAAGGCGAAGGTGCAGCATCCGGGCGCGGCGGGCGAATGCACCGACTGCCACAACCCGCACGCCGGCCGGTACCCGAGATTTGTGCAGCCGAACCCTGTGGCCGCTTGTGAAAGCTGTCACTCCGAGGAAGCGGAAATTCACAAGACCCAGAAGGTGCTGCACCAGCCCGCGTTCCAGCAGGGTTGCAGCGTTTGCCATACGCCTCACGGCGGCGAACGCGAACACCTGTTACGCGCCGCCGATACTAACAATCTTTGCCTCACCTGCCACGGCCCGAATGCAAAAGGCGCGAAGGTAGCCGATAGCAGCGACATAAGCATCTTCGACGGAAACGTCCGCCTGCCGGAGAACTATTTGAGTCAAGTGTTTGTGCTGCGTTTGGACGACAAAGGTTTGGGACATCCACAGGAAAGGCATCCTGTGGGTGGCGTGTTGGATCCCACCGATCCACAGAAACTGAAACTGATCACGTGCCTGACTTGCCACACCCCGCACGGCGGTGGACAGCATCTTCTGGTTCCTGCCACGGACAAGAGCGGGTCGCTGTGTGCGCAGTGTCACGCGAATCTAAAGCCGGTCTTTACCCCCGGACCAGTGCGGAAGACCACAAACCCAAAAGATAAGAAGAAGAAGCAGCAGCAGGAGTGAGGCCATGAGATTTGGGAGGCATTTTCGTCTGCGGGCGCTGGGCCGGGCTGTTGCATATCGCAATAGACGAGTACACGCCGGATCACTCGGCGATTTCACGCACGCGGGCGGCTCGATCTTGAGACGCCGCGCCGCATCAATCACCAGAGCCTGTGAGCGGCGTCACGAGCACCCTGTGATGGGTCAAATTCCCGTCGAACTGGGCCAGGGTGCGCGATTTAGCCCAAACCGGCGGTCGTCCTCATTGTCCTCTTGTCTGCTAAGTCAAGCCATATCTGTTACTTACATGCCAGGGCATGTCTGGCGTGGAACTTGCACGTCAAGCTTGTGGATCGGGGATCGGATATGAGTGTTAATTTGCGCGCACTCGCCCACAAGACGTGGCGCACCATCGCTTCCATCCAGACCGGCGCCCTGGCCGCCAGCTTGATATTGGTCCTGCTGCCGTCCGCCTGGGCAGGCGGCAAGAAGAAGCCCGCTCCGCAGATTGATACCTCGACGCTGGTATGGCCGCCGCCGCCGGATCAACCCCGCATTCGTTATCTCAACCAGTACATCGGTGAACTCGACCTTTTGGGGAAGAAGCAGGTGAAGGGTGGCGTGCTGGAGCGTATAGCGGGCGTCACCATCGTCCCGGAAGAACGGCCGAGGCTGGGCAAGCCCTACGGGGTGGCGGTGGATTCCAAGGGCCTCGTGTACGTCACCGATACCGCTCTGAGCGAGGTATTTGTCTTCGACCTGGCAAACAAGAAACTCGGATTCCGGGGCGACAAGGCGCCGGCGACCCTCCTGATGCCCATCGGGCTTGCGGTGGACGAGGAGGACCGGCTGTTCGTCTCCGATTCCAAATTGCACCAGATTACCTGCTTTGGGCCCAAGGGCAACGTCGAAGGCGTCTTTGGGGCCGACGACTTGCAGCGCCCAGCCGGGATGGCGGTCGATAATCCTCTGCGCCGCCTCTACGTGGCCGATGTGGCTGGTCAGCGCATTGCCGTCTTCGACCTTGACAGTTTCAAACTTCTCCGCTACTTCGCGGAGATCAAAGACAAAGACGCGGACAGAACTGGCGCTATAACCAATCCCAACAGCATTGCCATCGATCCTGACGGTCTGATTTATATTACCGACGCCATAGTTCCCCGCGTAGTCGTCTACGACACCGACGGCAACTTCGTCCGTGTCTGGGGGAAGCGCGGCGACGGCCCGGGGATGTTCGGGCGCCCCAAAGGCATTGCGATTGACGCTGACGGCCACGTGTACGTCGCCGATTCGCTAGTGAACCGTTTGCAAGTCTTTTCGCTGGAAGGAAAGCCGCTTTTGTCTTTTTCCGGCAGCGGCTGGGGGCCGGGGCAATTCATGTTGATGGCCGGCCTCGCGATTGACAGTCAAAACCGGATCATTGCCGTGGATCAGATGCCGGCGCGCATCGAGGTGTTCCACTACATCACGGACGCGGAAGCGGCCGCAGCCAATCAGGGGCGCAAGGCTCCTCCAATGGGGAGCGGCGGAAGCAGGACGGCTGCACCGGACAAAGCACCGCACGAGGCACAGCCGGCGGCCAAACCGGCAGCTTCCTCGGGACCCACGGTGGAAGAGTTACAGAAAGAACTGGCGGATCTGAAGGCAAAGCTGGCCGCGCAACAGCCGCAGAAGCCAGACGACGCCGGGAAAGGAGGACCAGAGCCGGCCAACAAACCGGCCCAGGAGGTACCAAGTTCGCCCCATTAAGGGCAGCAAGTTTTCCGTTCTGGCTCCCCGGCCAAGACGGAAGCAAAAGCAAAGGGCGGTCGGGGAACCGCACCGCTAGGCAGTCGTTGTATGCAATTGTAGTAAAAATTCAACGTTGATCTAGGAGGAGTTATGAACAAAATGCTAATGCTTGTGCTGGCGATTATCTTGGTTTCAGCGGTCGCCTTCGCACAACAAACCCCGTCGGGCCAGGGACCCACCGATTTAAACGGCGGTCTCACATCAACTCCCGGTGGGTTTTCTGGCGCCGGGCCGAATGATCAAAGCGGACCGGGCTTGGGCAGGCACGACCTGAAGGACAATATCAATGGCAATCAATTAGGTTGCGAAACCTGCCACCTGCCCCACACTTCACCGACTTACGGTAAGTCGTTCATGTGGGCGTGGAAGAACAGCCCGTCTAGCCTTCCCACCTACGTTACCACGACTAACCCGTCCGGCGTGCTGGTCGCCCCGACTGGCATTAACGGCAACTCCCGTTCGATGCTTTGCTTCAGCTGCCACGACGGAGCGATGATCAGCGCGAACGGCATCACCGCAGCCGTAACTTTTAACGGGACGCCTTATCCACTGGTAACCAGCAGCGGTGGCTCGAGCCTTGGCTTGCAAACCGAGCATCCGGTGGATGCGATAGTTCCGACCACTAGCGACTACGTGCAGCCCGCCGCCGGCGCTGGGATGTTCGGGTCTAGCGGCACCATTGGCCTCGATCTTTTGCCGGTTTGGGACGCTCAGTTACACGTCGAGTGTGGTACCTGCCATGACGTGCACAACGACTACCCGGCCAATAACGGCAC